>JAABUN010000042.1_pt1 | contig 272533 bp, 273 predicted proteins | sample 5559311 | NCBI WGS metagenome assembly JAABUN01 (sample SAMN10711877, study PRJNA513370) | rock metagenome | isolation source: Antarctica rocks | place: Antarctica: Victoria Land, Siegfried Peak sud | reverse complement strand
GCGGGGGCCAGGCCGTCGAGCCTCGGGTGCCTCGACCCGGTGCTTGGCGCGGGCGACACGCGTCGACACGGGCACCGATCGCCGGGTCGGGCCGGCGGGGGCCAGGCCGTCGAGCCTCGGGTGCCTGGGCCCGGTGCTTGGTGCGGGCGACACGCGTGGACACGGGCACCGATCGCCGGGTCGGGCCCGCCAGGGCAGCGGCGAGCCGTACGGGCCGGACTCTCGAGCTCAAGTGCCTGGACCCGGTGATCGGTGCGCGCGACACGCGTCGACACGGGCACCGATCACCGGGTCGGCCCCGCCAGGGCAGCGGCGGGCCGTACGGGCCGAGACCATCGAGCCTCGGGTGCCTCGACCCGGTGATCGGTGCGCGCGACACGCGTCGACACGGGCACCGATCGCCGGGTCGGCCCCGCCGGCCCCGCCACGCGCCCGGCACGCACCCACTGCCCGGCACGCACCCGCCGCCCGGCAGAGCCGGCTCAGTTCGGGCTGACCGGCCCCCGCAGCAGCTCCGGCGACGGCAGCGCCTGCAGGACCTGCAGCAGCACCGTCTCGCGCCGCAGCAGCGACAGCTCCGCGCGCAGCCGGGCCCGCCCGTCCGGTTCGGCGAGCAGCGCCTGCCGGTCGGCGAGGTCCACCGACACCGAGGCGGCGACCAGGTGGCTGAGCACCAGCGGGTCGTCCGGCAGCTCCTCCGGCCCCGACAGCTCTGCCCCGGCGCCCTCGAGCGCCTCGACGTAGCCGGCGAACGCCGCCCGCACCGCACCGGCCAGGACGCGCGCCTCCGCGGCCTCGCCGACCTCGTCGGGCAGCCACTCGACGTCACCGACGAGGTAGGGCCGGTCGTGCGACAGCGCGCCCAGCCGGAATCGCCGCTCGCCGACGGTCACCAGGTCGAAGCGGCCGTCCGGGTGCTGCTGCACGCCGCGCAGCAGCGCGGTGCAGCCGACCTCGTGCAGCGCGGTGACGCCCTCGGCCCCGACCTCCCGGCCCTCGCGGATGGCCACCACGCCGAACCGGCGCTCGCCCTCCGGCAGCTCCAGCAGCTCCTGCACCAGCGCCCGGTAGCGGTCCTCGAACACGTGCAGCGGCAGCACCAGGCCGGGGAGCAGCACCATGCCGAGCGGGAACAGGGGCAGGCGCTCGGACACGGCGCGAGCGTACGGCCGCCGCGCCCGCCCCGCAGTCCCCAGGGCCCGGCCGCGCGACCTGCGGGAGGCGGCCCGCGCAGGGCGGCCCCGGTCGGCCCCCGGCTAGGCTGGCGGCAAGATCCTCCGGCCCCCGGGGGAGTCCTGCCGAGCTCGAGGAGCGTCTGCGTGCTGACCCGCATCGACCTGCGCGGGCGCCGTGACGCCGACCCGCTGGACGTCCTGCCGCGCGCGGCCGTCGAGGTCGGGCACGCCGTGGAGCTCGTCCGCCCGACCGTCGACGCGGTCCGGGACCGCGGGGCGCAGGCCGTCGTCGAGGCGACCGAGAAGTTCGACGGCGTTTGCCTCGAGCAGCTCCGGGTGCCCGCCGAAGCACTCGCCGCGGCCCTCGCCGAGCTCGACCCGGACGTGCGGGCGGCGCTCGAGGAGGCGGCGCGGCGGGCCCGCACCGTCAGCACCGCGCAGCTGCGCGACGACGAGGTCGTCCAGGTCGTCGACGGCGCCACCGTCACCGAGCGCTGGGTGCCGGTCGGCCGCGTGGGGCTGTACGTGCCGGGCGGCCGGGTCGCCTATCCGAGCAGCGTGGTCATGAACGTCGTGCCCGCCCAGGTCGCCGGGGTGCGCTCCCTGGCGGTCGCCAGCCCGCCACAGGCCGACGGCCTGCCCCACCCGGTCGTGCTCGCGGCCTGCGCGCTGCTCGGCGTCGACGAGGTGTACGCCGTCGGCGGCGCCCAGGCCATCGCCATGCTGGCCTACGGACTGCCCGCGGGCGGGGCGGCCGGCGACGGCGTCCGCCCGGTCGACACGATCACCGGCCCCGGCAACGTCTACGTGGCCGCCGCGAAGCGCCTCGTGCAGGGCCGCTGCGCCATCGACTCCGAGGCCGGCCCCACCGAGATCGGCATCCTCGCCGACGCGTCCGCCGTGCCGGCCCACGTCGCGGCCGACCTCGTCGCGCAGGCCGAGCACGATCCGCAGGCGGCCTGCCTGCTGGTCACCGACAGCCCGGAGCTGCTCGACGCCGTCGACGCCGAGCTCTCGGTCCAGGTCGCGGCCACCAAGCACCGCGAGCGGGTGGAGACGGCCTTCGCCGACCAGAGCGCCCACGTGCTCGTCGACGACCTGGACCAGGGCCTGGAGGTGCTCGACGCCTGGGCGCCGGAGCACCTCGAGGTGCTCACGGCCGACGCGAGCGAGCGGGCGCGCCGGGTCCGCAGCGCCGGTGCCGTCTTCGTCGGCGGCTTCACCCCGGTGAGCCTGGGCGACTACCTCGCCGGCTCCAACCACGTGCTGCCCACCGGTGGCACCGCCCGGTTCACGGCCGGCCTGTCCGCGCAGAGCTTCCTCAAGCGGATGTCGCTGGTGGAGTACTCCCGCGAGGCGCTCGCGACCGTCGCGCCCCACGTCGCGGCGCTCGGCGGCGCGGAGGACCTCGTCGCCCACGTCGAGGCCGTCGCGGTACGGGTGCGGTGAGCGCGCCCGGAACCGCGCTGCCGGTCCGCGACGACCTGCGCGGGAAGACGCCGTACGGCGCGCCCCAGCTGCCGGACGCGGTGCAGCTCAACGTCAACGAGAACCCCTTCGGGCCCTCGCCCGCGCTCGTCGCGGCCCTGCAGCGCGCCGTGGGCGAGGCCGCGCCGATGCTGCACCGCTACCCCGACCGGGAGGCCACCGAGCTGCGCCGGGAGCTGGCGGGCTACCTGGCCGGCCGCACCGGCGTGCCGCTCGCGCTCGAGCAGGTCTGGGCCGCCAACGGCTCCAACGAGGTGCTCCAGCAGGTGCTGCAGGCGTTCGGCGGCCCGGGCCGCACCGCGCTGGGCTTCGAGCCGTCGTACTCCATGCACCCCCTGCTCGCGTCCGGCACCGGCACCGCCTGGGTCGCCGAGCAGCGGGCGGCGGACTTCACGCTGTCCGTCGAGGCGGCGGTCGCGGCGGTGCAGCGGCACCGGCCGGACGTCGTGTTCGTCACCAGCCCCAACAACCCGACCGGCACCGCCACCCCCCTCGAGGTGGTCGAGGCGGTCTGCGAGGCGGCGCCGGGCATCGTGCTCGTCGACGAGGCGTACGCGGAGTTCGGCGCCGCGCCGAGCGCCGTCACCCTGCTGGCGAGGCACCCCCGGCTGCTGGTGACCCGGACGATGAGCAAGGCCTTCGCGATGGCCGGCACCCGGCTCGGCTACCTGGCCGCCTCCGCCGACGTCGTCGACGTACTGCGCCTGGTCCGGCTGCCGTACCACCTGTCGGCCCTCACGCAGGTCGCCGCCCGCACGGCGCTGGCCCACACGGCCGAGCTGCTCGGCACCGTCGAGGCTGTCAAGCACGAGCGCGACCGGATGGTCGACGGGCTGCGCGCCCTCGGCCTGACCGTCGTCCCGACCGAGGCCAACTTCCTGCTGTTCGGCCCGTTCCCCGACCCGCCCGCCACCTGGCAGGCCCTGCTGGACCGGGGGGTGCTGGTGCGCGACGTCTCGTCGGGCCCGGGACTCGCCGGCTGGCTGCGGGTCTGCGCCGGCACCCCCGCCGAGACGTCCCAGTTCCTCGAGGCAGCCAGAGAGGTCGTCACATGAGCCGTACCGCGGTCGTCGCCCGTCAGACCAAGGAGAGCGACGTCCGCGTCGAGCTCGACCTGGACGGCACCGGCCAGGCCTCCAGCGACACCGGGGTCCCGTTCTTCGACCACATGGTCGTCCAGCTCGGCAAGCACGGCGGGTTCGACCTCACCGTCGTGACCCGGGGCGACCTGGAGGTCGACGCCCACCACACGGTGGAGGACACCAGCCTGGCGATCGGGCAGGCGCTGCGCGAGGCGCTCGGCGACAAGAGCGGCCTGCGCCGCTTCGGCGACGCCCTCGTCCCGCTCGACGAGTGCCTCGTCCAGGCGGCCGTCGACCTGTCCGGGCGGCCCTACCTCGTGCACGAGGAGCCGCAGCTGGTGGAGCTGATCGGGACCTTCGACACCACGCTCGTCCGGCACGTCTGGGAGTCGTTCGTCGCCACCTCGCAGATCGCCCTGCACGTGCGGGTGGTCTCGGGCCGCAACGCCCACCACGTCGTCGAGGCGCAGTTCAAGGCCGTCGCCCGCGCGCTGCGCGACGCCGTGGCCCTGGACCCGCGGGTGGCCGGCGTCCCGAGCACCAAGGGGACCCTGTGACGGCGCGTCGGCCGGCCCGCGCCCAGCGAGCGCTCGCGCCGCGCCGGCGGGACCGGGCGTGACCCGGGTCGTCGTGCTCGACCACGGGTCGGGCAACCTGCGCAGCGCCGAGCGGGCGCTGGTCGCCGCCGGCGCGGAGGTCGAGCTGACCGCCGACCTCAACGCCGCGCGCGAGGCGGACGGGCTGGTGGTCCCGGGCGTCGGCGCGTTCGCCGCGTGCATGGCCGCCATCCGCGAGGTCGGCGGGGACGAGGTCGTGCGCGAGCGGCTCGCCGCCGACCGCCCCGTGCTCGGCATCTGCGTGGGCATGCAGGTGATGTTCGAGCGGGGCCTGGAGCACGGCGAGGACACCGAGGGCATCGGCGTGCTGCCCGGCGCCGTGACCCGCCTGCGGGCCGACATCGTCCCGCACATGGGCTGGAACAGCGTCGTGCCGCCCGCGGGCTCCGCGCTGTTCGCCGGCGTCGAGGCCGAGCGCTTCTACTTCGTGCACTCCTACGCGGCCTACGACGCGCCCGGGGCCACCACCACCGAGCACGGCGAGCCGTTCGTGGCCGCGGTCGAGTCCGGCGCGCTCTCGGCGACGCAGTTCCACCCGGAGAAGAGCGGCTCGGCGGGTCTCGCCCTGCTGCGCAACTGGCTGCACACCCTGGAGACGCCGTGAGCCTGGTCCTGCTGCCCGCGGTCGACGTCGCCGACGGGCTGGCCGTGCGCCTCGTCCAGGGCGAGGCCGGCAGCGAGACGTCGTACGGCGACCCGCTGGAGGCCGCGCGCGCGTGGCAGGACGGCGGCGCCGGGTGGGTGCACCTCGTCGACCTCGACGCCGCCTTCGGGCGCGGCTCGAACGCCCCGCTGCTCGCACGCGTCGTCGGCGAGCTCGACGTGCAGGTCGAGATGAGCGGCGGCATCCGCGACGACGCGTCGCTGGAGGCGGCCCTGGCCACCGGCTGCGCCCGCGTCAACATCGGGACCGCCGCGCTCGAGCAGCCGCAGTGGTGCGCGAGCGCGATCGCCCGCTACGGCGACCGCATCGCCGTGGGGCTCGACGTCCGCGGCACGACCTTGTCGGCGCGCGGCTGGACGCAGGACGGCGGCGACCTCTGGGAGGTGCTCGCCCGGCTCGACGCCGAGGGCTGTGCGCGCTACGTGGTGACCGACGTGCGGCGTGACGGCACCCTGACCGGCCCGAACCTCGAGCTGCTGGCGCAGGTCTGCGAGCGCACCGACCGGCCGGTGGTGGCCAGCGGCGGCGTGAGCTCGCTGGACGACCTGCGCGCCATCGCCGGCGTGCGGGGCGTCGAGGGGGCCATCGTCGGCAAGGCGCTGTACGCCGGGCAGTTCACGCTGCCGGAGGCGCTGGCCGCCGTCGCCGGCTAGCAGCTGGCGGGGACCCGTTCGGTGCGCGGCTCGGGCACGGGCAGCAGGCCGCCGTGCTCCATGAGGACGCGGCCGTTGCACAGGAGCGCGTAGCCGCACTCCTGCAGGTGCTCGGCCACGATGCGGGCGGCGGCCGCGTCGAGGGCGTCGGCGGCAGGGCAGTGGGGGGTGTGCGGGCAGGGGCGCATCTGGGTCTACCTCGTCCGGCGCTGTCGCCGGTCGTCGTCGTCTGTGGTACTGGGTTCAACCACGGTCCGCAGGGGGCTGTTCCCCCCGGGACCGGGCTCAGACGAGCAGCTGCTGGCTCGCCAGCTCGCGGTACAGCGGGCTGCTCTCCACCAGCTCCGCGTGCGTGCCGGTGGCCACGACCCGGCCCGCCTCGAGCACGACGATCTGGTCGGCGTCGACGACCGTGGACAGGCGGTGGGCCACCACCAGCAGCGTCCGGTCGTGGGCCACGGCGTCCACGGCGGTGCGCAGCGCCGCCTCGTTGCGGGCGTCGAGGTTGCTGGTCGGCTCGTCGAGCAGCAGCAGCGGGGGAGCGGCGAGCAGCGCGCGCGCGATGGCCAGGCGCTGCCGCTCGCCCCCGGACAGCAGCACGCCGCCGTCCCCGACGTCGCTGTCGAGCCCCGCGGGGGCTCGGTCGACGAGGTCGCGCAGGTTGACCGCGTCGACGACGTCGGACAGCTGCTGCTCGCTCGCCCCCGGCGCCGCCAGCAGCAGGTTGTCGCGCAGCGACCCGGCGAGCGCCGGCGCCTCCTGCTCGACGTAGCCCAGCGAAGCACGCAGCGCCGCCCGCGGCAGGTCGCGCACGTCCTGGCCGCCGAGCCGCACCGCGCCGCCCGTCACGTCGTAGAAGCGCTCCACGAGCGCCAGGACCGTGGACTTGCCGGCGCCGGAGGGGCCCACCAGGGCGGTGCGGGTGCCATGGGGGACCCGGAACGAGACGCCCTGCAGCACCGGCGGCCCGTCCGCGTAGGCGAAGTCGACGTCGCGCAGCTCCAGGTCGACCGGCCCGCGGCCGGCCCGGGGCAGCGGCACCGCGGGCGCCGTCTCCGCCTCGGCCGGCAGCGCCAGCACCTCCTCGATGCGCTCGAGCGCCCCGAGGCCGGTCTGCAGCGTCGTCCACGCCTGCAGGGCCTGCCCGAGCGGGAGCACCAGCAGGAACAGGTACAGCACGAAGGCCACCAGGTCGGCGACGGACAGGTCGCCGCGGGCCACCCGGGCCCCGCCGAGGCCGAGCACCAGCAGGAAGCTGCCCTGGATCGCGATCGCCCCGGCCGGGCTGACCAGCGCCTGCAGCCGGGCGGTCCGCAGGCCGGCCTCGTACGCCTGGCGGGCGCTGCCGGTCACCGCGTCGGTCTCGCGCTCCTCCGCGCCGCTGGCCCGGATGGTGCGCACGGCGGACAGGGCGCGCTCGACGGAGGCGGTCATGTCGCCGACGCGGGCCTGGGCCTGCGCCGAGAGCGCGCGCACGCGCCGGGAGACGGTGAGCACCAGCCCGAGCCCGAGCCCGACCGACAGCAGGGTGACCAGCAGCAGCAGGGGGTCCAGCAGCAGCATCGCGACCGCCGCGCCGAGCACCACGACGACGCTGCTCGCCGCCTCGACGAGCCCGCTCGTGACCACGGCGCGCAGCAGGGTGGTGTCGGCGCCGACCCGGGACAGCAGGTCGCCGGTGCGCCGCCGGTCGTGCTCGGCGACGGGGAGCCTGAGCAGGTGGGCGGCGAGCCGCGCCCGTGTGTCGAGCACCACGCCCTCGGCGGTGCGCTGCAGCAGGTAGCGCTCCACCCCGCCGAGCAGCGCCGCGCCGACGAGAACGACGACGAGCAGCAGGACCGGGCCGCGCAGCGACTCGGTGCGCGTGACCGCGTCCAGCACCCGTCGCACGAGCAGCGGCTGCAGCAGCGCGGCGGCCGAGCCGACAAGCGCCAGGCCGGCCACGAGGAGCAGGGAGCGGCGGGAGGAGCGCAGGTAGGGCACGAGGGCGCGCAGCCCCGGGGCGGGACGGTCGGACGGGGGCGCGGCCACCCGGGCAGTGTTGCGGCCCGCGCCCCCCGGCGCGCGCCGGGGACCGCGGGCCGCAGCCGAGCGTCGTGCGGTCTAGCGGCCGAGCATCCCGCCGAGGCCGCCGAGCGCGCCGCCGGCGCCCCCGCCGCCACCGGCGAGCTTGGTGACGATGTCCATCGGGTCGAGCCCGAGGCTGTTCAGCAGGCCGGCGTGCTGGTCGGTGTCGACCGTCTGCGGCAGCTGGCCGTCGGCGGCGGCGGCCTCGTCGTGCTGGCCCTGGTTCTTGAGCAGGTCGATGATCTGGCTCTTGTCGAACTGCACGTTGACTCCCGGAGGTGTGTGCACGGATCGATGACCCTGCCGCCCTACCCCCTCGGTAGCGTCCACAGCCGTGACCCGAGCCGTCCGCGTGATCCCCTGCCTCGACGTCGACGCGGGCCGGGTGGTCAAGGGCGTCAACTTCACGGGTCTCGTCGACGCCGGCGACCCCGTGGAGATGGCCCGGGTGTACGACGCCGAGGGCGCCGACGAGCTGGTGTTCCTCGACATCACGGCCAGCAGCGGGAGCCGCGAGACGACGTACGACGTGGTGCGCCGCACCGCCGAGCAGGTGTTCATCCCGCTCACGGTGGGCGGCGGGGTGCGCACCGTCGACGACGTGGACCGGCTGCTGCGGGCCGGCGCCGACAAGGTCGGCGTCAACACCGCCGGCATCGCCCGGCCCGAGCTGCTCGGCGAGATCGCCCGGCGCTTCGGCAGCCAGGTGCTGGTCCTGTCGGTCGACGCCCGGCGGGCGCCCGGGACGGACAGCGGGTACGAGGTCACCACCCACGGCGGCCGGACGGGGACCGGCCTGGACGCCGTCGCGTGGGCGGCCCGCGGCGCCGAGCTCGGGGTGGGCGAGGTGCTCCTCAACTCCATGGACGCCGACGGGACCCGGTCCGGCTACGACGTGGAGATGCTGACTGCGGTGCGCGCCGCGGTCTCGGTGCCCGTGGTGGCCAGCGGCGGGGCGGGACGCCTGGCCGACTTCGCCCCCGCGGTCGAGGCGGGCGCCGACGCGGTGCTGGCCGCGAGCGTCTTCCACTTCGGCCAGCTGCGCATCGGCGAGGTCAAGGACGCGCTGCGGGCGCAGGGCCACCCGGTCCGCTGACCGGTGCGCCGGACGGGTGACGCGGCGGCCGGGCCTACAGACCGGCGTCCCGGGGAGCCGAAGCAGGAGGGGTGCCGCGCACCGGATGACGCGGCCCCGGACACGAGGACTCCCGCATGACGCACCGAACCACCTCCCGACTCCTGTCCCTCGCCCTCGGCACCGGCCTGCTGCTCAGCGGCGCCACCGCCGCGAGCGCCGCACCGGCCAAGAGCGACCGGGCCCCGATCAGCGCCGAGGGCAGCCGCGACAACGGCACGCGCGAGGTCGGGCGCAAGACCGACCGCGCGGTCGAGAAGCTCCGCACGAGCGTCCTCGCGGACGTCGCCAAGGCGGACGCCGCCGTGGTCAAGGCCAGCAGCTTCGCCAAGAAGGGCGCCGCCCTCAGCCCGGCCCACCGCACGGCGCTCGTCGCCGCCGCCACCGCTGTGCGCGCCGACCTCGCCGAGCTGCGCGGCCGCGTCGGCGCGGCCGGGTCCAGCACCCAGCTGCTCGCGCTGCGCAAGGCCGTCCCCTCCCAGGCGGGCAGCCACCTGGACAAGGTGGTCCGCCTCGTCGAGCGCGCGGACGTCGCGATCGCCGCCTCCACCGCGGCCGACACCCTGCTGATCGCCGCGTACGACGCCGCCGTGGCCGACGGCAAGGACGTCTCCGGCGTCGAGGAGGACATCGCCACCAAGCTGGAGATCGCCGCCACGGCCCGCACCAAGGCCACCAGTGACGCGGACGCCGCCCTCGCCCTGGGTCGCACGCTGGCCGAGAAGAAGCTGCCGGCCGCCGTGAAGGTGGTCAGCCGCTCGGTGGGTGCGCTGCAGGGCGCCACCGGCGACGTCCGGGACCTCACCGAGGAGGTCGAGGACCTGCCGGCACCGGTCGTCGTCGAGCCGGAGCCCGAGCCGGAGCCCGAGCCCGAGCCCGAGCCCGAGCCCGAGCCGGAGCCCGAGCCCGGGGTCGAGGAGCCGGTCGAGGACGAGGCGCCGGTCGACCCGACCGTCTAGCCCCTGCCGCGAGCGGGCCCGGGTCGGCCTACACGCCGACCCGGGCCCGCTCGGCGCGGGCCACCGCCTCCGGCGTCCCCTCGAGCCGGACCTGCGCGGTGCCGCGGCGGCCGAACAGCCACAGCAGCAGCTCCGCCGGCTCCCCGTGCAGCACGACGTGGGCCGCGCCGGAGCGCACCCGCCGGCGCCGGCCGTCCGGGGTCGCGAGCTCCAGGCCCAGGCCGTGCGCCCGCGCGGCCAGCACGGGCCCGGCGACGACGAGCCGCGTCCACAGGGCGTCCTGCAGGGGCGTGCCCGCCGGCCTCGGGCCGTGCCCGGCCGGGCGGCGGACGTCCTCGGCGTGGACGAACCACTCGTGCAGCTCGGCGAGGTCGCCGAGCCGGGCGAGCGAGAGCAGCGGCGGGCCGGCGCGCAGAGCGGCCACCAGGTCGGCGTACGGGCGGGTGCGGGCCCGCCGCTCATAGGCCGCGGTGATGCCGTGCAGCGGCGGGAGCACCAGGCCCGGCAGCGCGAGCAGCGACCCGTCGCGCACGACGAGGTGCGCGGCGAGGTCGTGCGTGGTCCAGGTGCCGCACAGCGTGGGCGCGTCCGGCCCGGTCTCGGACAGCAGGTCGACCAGGGCGGCGCGCTCGGTGGCGGCGGGGGACGGCATGGCGGAGCGTCGCACGCGGGACCGGCGCAGGGAACAGCCTGGCCCCGGCGGGTGTCCTCCCTGGAGGCCCTGTCGCCCTCGACGGCCCGCCCCCCTGATCCTGGAGAGCCTTGCCCCCGCCCCACTCCTCCGCCCCGCCCCGCCCCGGCGCCGCACCGTCCGCCCGCGTGCTCCGCCGCGGCTTCGGCGTGCTCTGGGTGGCGGTGCGCGAGCAGCCCCGCATCTTCGCCGTGTCCGCCGCCGGCAGCGCGCTGTTCGCGATCACCACCATCGGCCAGGCGTACGTGTTCGGCGCGATCACCACCCGCGTCATCGTGCCGTCGATCGAGCGCGGCGACGCCGCGGCCTCCGCGCTGGGCCTGGCGTTCCTGGCCATCATGGTCACCACGGTGCTCAAGGTGGTCGGCATCGTCGCGCGCCGCCTCGGCGCCGGCCTCATGCAGTACCGGCTGCAGGCGACCTACCGCCGGCGGGTCACCCGCCGCTACCTGCAGCTGCCGTTCTCCTGGCACCAGCAGCACTCCACCGGCGAGCTGCTGTCCAACGCCAACTCCGACGTCGAGGCGACCTGGTCGCCGATCGCCCCGTTCCCGTTCGCGGTTGGCGTCGTGCTCATGCTGGTCGTCACCCTCGGCCTGCTGTTCGTCACCGACCCGGTGCTGGCCCTCGTCGGCTCGGTGGTCTTCCCGACCATCGCCGCGCTCACGGTCGTCTACAGCCGCCGGATGTCGCCGCTGATGACCCGCGCGCAGCAGCTGCGCGGCGAGGTCTCCGGCGTCGCCCACGAGAGCTTCGACGGCGCGCTGGTCGTCAAGACGCTGGGGCGCGAGGCCGACGAGACCGACCGCTTCCGCGACCGGGCGCACGAGCTGCGCGACACGCTCGTGCAGGTCGGCCGGGTGCGCGGGCTGTTCGACCCGGTCATGGAGGCGCTGCCCACGCTCGGGGTGCTCGTGGTCCTGCTCGTCGGCACCGCGCGGGTGGGCAGCGGGGCGATCGACGCCGGGCAGCTCGTGCGCGTCGCCTACCTCTTCACGCTGCTCGCCTTCCCGGTGCGCGCGATCGGCTGGGTGCTCAACGAGCTGCCCCGCAGCGTCGTCGGCTGGGACCGCGTGCAGCGGGTGCTCACCGCCGAGGGCAGCCAGGTGCACGGACCGCAGCGGCTGTCGGCCGACGCCGGCCCGACCGCGGTCGACGTGCGCGGCGTCGACTTCGCGTACGGCCCGACCGAGGTCCTGCACGACGTGGCCTTCTCCGTGGCGCCCGGCCGCACGGTCGCCGTCGTCGGCCCGACCGGCTCCGGCAAGTCCACCCTCGCCACCCTGCTCGTGCGCCTGGTCGACCCGGACGCCGGCGCGGTGTCCTACGACGGCGTCGACGTGCGCGAGCTCGCCCCCGGCGCGCTCGCCGACGTGGCGGCGCTCGTGCCGCAGTCGGCCTTCCTGTTCGACGACTCCGTGCGCGGCAACCTCACCCTGGGCGCGGACCTGCCCGACGAGCAGCTGTGGGCCGCGCTGCGCGTGGCGCAGGCCGACGGCTTCGTGGCCGCCCTGCCCACCGGCCTCGACACCGTCGTCGGCGAGCGCGGCACGAGCCTGTCCGGTGGCCAGCGCCAGCGGCTCGCGCTGGCCCGCGCCGTCGTGCGGCGCCCCCGCCTGATGGTCCTCGACGACGCGACCAGCGCGGTCGACCCGCAGGTCGAGCAGCGCATCCTCGCCGGCCTGCGCGGCGGTGACGGCACGGTCGTCGTGGTCGCCTACCGGCGCGCCACCATCGCGCTGGCCGACGAGGTGGTCTTCCTCGAGCACGGCCGGGTGTCGGCGCGCGGGACGCACGAGGAGCTGGCGCAGAGCTCGCCGGGCTACCGCGAGCTGGTCACGGCGTACGCCCGGGCCGACGCGGAGCGCGACGCCCTCGACGCCGACGCGCTGCGGTCCCGTGAGCTCCGGGCCGACGCCGCGCAGGTGACGGCGTGACGGCCACGACGCTCGCCCCGTCGCAGCGCGTCGACGACCGGGCCCTGCAGCGCGGCGCCGCGGCGACCCTGCTGCACGGCGTGCGCCTCGTCCCGGAGTTCCGCGAGGGCCTGCTCGTCACGCTGCTGCTCGCGCTGCTCGCGACCTCCGGACGGGTCGTGGTGCCGCTCGCCGTGCAGCAGACGATCGACAGGGGGCTGTCGGGCCCGGTGCCCGACACCGGCCTGGTGCGCACCGCTGTGCTGCTCGCTGGCGCCGCCGTGCTGGTCACCGCGTTCGCCAGCTACCGGATGAACGTGCGCCTGTACCGCACCACCGAGAACGGCCTGGCCGCCCTGCGCGTGCGCGCCTTCCGGCGGGTGCACGACCTGTCGGTGCTCCACCAGGCCACCGAGCGGCGCGGCTCGCTGGTGTCCCGGGTGACCGGCGACGTCGACACGATCAGCACGTTCATGCAGTGGGGCGGGCTGCTCATCGTCGTGTCCACGGCGCAGATGCTGCTGGCGACCGGGCTGATGCTGTTCTGGTCCTGGCAGCTCACGCTGCTGGTGTACGTCTGCTTCCTGCCGCTGTTCCTGGCCGTCAAGCACCTGCAGACGCGCCTGCAGTCGGCGTACGGGCTGGTCCGCGAGCGGGTCGGCGAGCTGCTCGGCGCGGTGGCCGAGTCGGTCGTGGGCGCGCCGGTCATCCGCGCGCACGCCGTCGAGGGGCGCACCGCCGCCCGCATCGACGACGCCGTCGACAAGGCCAAGACCGCGCAGGTCGGCGCCCAGAAGATCGCCGCGGTCACGTACTCCTCGGGCGAGCTCACGGCGGCCCTGGCCAACGGCGCGGTGATCGTCGTCGGCGTCCTGCTCGGCATCGACGGGGAGATCACGACCGGCCGGCTGGTCGGGTTCCTGTTCCTCGTCACGCTGTTCGTCCAGCCCGTGCAGGTGGCCACCGAGGTGCTCAACGAGGCCCAGAACGCCGTCGCCGGCATGCGCCGCGTGCTCGGCGTGCTCGACACCCCCACCGACGTCGCCGACCCCGCCGAGGACGGCGAGGACCTGCCGGCCGGGCCGGTGTCGGTGCGCTTCGAGGACGTGTCGTTCGCCTACCCGGGCGGGCCCGAGGTGCTGCACGCCGTCGACCTCGAGATCGCCCCGCGCACCCGGGTGGCCGTGGTGGGGGAGACCGGCAGCGGCAAGACCACGATCGCCAAGCTGCTGACCCGCCTCATGGACCCGACCCGCGGCCGGGTGCTGCTGTCCGGCGTGCCGCTGGACCGGCTGCGCTTCGGCTCGCTGCGCGCCCGGGTCGTCATGGTCCCGCAGGACGGCTTCCTGTTCGACGCCTCCGTCGCCGACAACGTGCGGTACGGCCGGCCCGGCATGTCCGACGACGACGTCGAGCTGGCCTTCACCGAGCTCGGGCTGGCCGACTGGCTCGCCGCGCTGCCGCAGGGCGCGGCCACGCCCGTGGGCGAGCGGGGCGCGTCGCTGTCGGTGGGGGAGCGCCAGCTCGTGGCGGTCGCCCGGGCCTACGTCGCCGACCCCGACCTGCTCGTGCTCGACGAGGCCACCAGCGCCGTCGACCCGGCGACCGAGGTGCGCCTGCAGCGGGCGCTGGACTCGCTGACCCGGGGCCGTACGAGCATCGCCATCGCCCACCGGCTGTCGACGGCCGAGGCCGCCGACGAGGTGGTCGTGGTCGACCGGGGCCGGGTCGTGCAGCGTGGCCCGCACGCCGACCTGGTGCGGGCGGCCGGCCCGTACGCCGCCCTGCACGCCTCGTGGATGTCGCAGTCCCGGTGAGCACGCCCGCACCGCGGGCCCTGGAGCGACGGGGCCTGCTGCTCGCCTTCGTGGTGTTCGGGGGCTTCTGGGGCGCGTGGGCCGCCGTGCTGCCGGACGTGCGCGAGCGGGCCGGCCTCGGCGACGGCGGGCTCGGCCTCGTGCTCGGCGCCGTCGCGGTCGCCGCGCTGCCCGCGATGCCGCTCGCCGGCCGGCTCGTCGACGTGCACGGCGCCCGCACGCTGCTGCCCCGGCTGCTCGGCGCCTTCGCCGTGGCCGCCGCCCTGCTCGGCCTCGCCGCCGCACCCCTGCCCCTCGTGCTGGCGCTCGTCCTGCTGGGAGCGGCCACCGGCGCGCTCGACGTCGTCCTCACGGCGACCACGGCTGCCTGGGAGCGCGTCGAGGGCGACCGGCTGATGGCCGCCGGCCACGGCTGCTTCTCGGTCGGGGTGCTCGTCGGAGCCGTCTCGACCGGGCTGGCCCGCGACGCCGGCAGCGGCCCGGCGCCGGTGCTGGCCGCCACCGGGCTCGCCGTCGCGCTCGTGGCGCTGCTCCAGCCGGCCTACCGCACGGTGGTCCGGCCGGACGGCGACGCCCCGGGCCGGCGGCGGCTGGCGCCCCTGCTCGTCGGCCTCGGCGCGCTGGCCGCCTCGGCCTTCCTCGTCGAGGACGCGGTGTCGACGTGGAGCGCCCTGCACCTCGAGCGCGACCTGGCGGCGCCGCCGTGGGTGGGCGGGCTCGGCCCGGGCCTGTTCGCCGGCGCCATGGCCGTCGGGCGCTTCGGTGCCCATGCGCTCGCCCGCCCCGGCTCGGAGGCGCGGGTGCTCGGCGCGGGCGGGAGCGTCCTGGCCGCGGGCCTCGTCCTGCTGGCGCTGGCACCCACACCGGCCCTCGCCCTGGCCGGCACCGCGGTCGCGGGCGCCGGGGTGTCGGTGATCGCGCCGACCCTGTTCTCGGCCGTGGGGGCCCGCAGCGCCCCGGGCCGCGCGGGCACCGACCTCGCCCTGGTGACGGCCTTCGGCTACGTGGGCTTCGTCACCGGCCCGGTGGTCGTGGGGCTGCTCAGCGAGGCCCTCACGCTGCCGCGGGCCATCGCCGCGCTGTCCGTGCTCGGTCTGGCGATCGCGGTCGCCGGCCCGCTGCTGCTCCGCCGGCCGCGGCAGGCATCCCTCGTGCCCACGGGGGCAGCACGGGATAGCGCGACCGACCCCGACGTACGAAGGAGCGACGCAGATGGCAGGGCTGTTCAGCAAGGTGGCCAGGTTCGCCTCGTCCCCGCAGGGCCAGCGGGCGATCGCCAAGGCCCGCACCGCGGCCAGCGACCCGAAGAACCGGGCGAAGATCAACGAGATGGTGGCCAAGGTGCAGCGCAAGGGCGGTCAGCCCCCGCGCACGCCGTAGCCCCGCCCGTCAGGCCGTGCCGACCGGCGCCCGCACCCGGGGCCGGCGGCGCGGCCTGACGGCTGTCCGGGCTCGGCCGGCCGTGCGGTGGTGCAGGGGGACCGCACGACCGGCTGCCCGCGCTCCGGCCGGAGCGCGCCCGCGCGGTCCGGCAGGATGGGGCGATGAGCACCCCCGGGCAGGCCGTCCGCCCCACCGACCTCGACCCCGCCGTCGCCGCCCGCCTCAAGCGCGACCGCGACGGGCTGGTCGTCGCCGTCGCGCAGCAGCACGACACCGGCGAGGTCCTCATGGTCGGCTGGATGGACGACGAGGCGCTGCACCGCACGCTGACCACCGGCCGCTGCACGTACTGGTCGCGCAGCCGGCAGGAGTACTGGGTCAAGGGCGACACCTCGGGCTCGCAGCAGTGGGTCAGGAGCGTGGCCCTGGACTGCGACGGCGACTCGCTGCTCGTCCGCGTCGACCAGGTGGGCAGCGGCGCCTGCCACACCGGCGACCGCACCTGCTTCGACGCCGCCCCGCTGGACGCCGTCGTCGGGGAGCCGGAGCCCGTGCAGGTGCGCCCGGCACAGCCCGCCGACGCCGACACCCCGGCCGCCGACCCCGAGGCGGCGAGCCCCTCGTGAGGCCGCTGTCGTACGGCACCACCGTCCCCTCGCGCGAGCAGTTCGAGGCGGCCGACGCGCCCGTCGTCGCCGTGACCCGCCGGCTGCTGGCCGACGGGGAGACGCCGGTCGGCGTCTACCGCAAGCTCGCCGGCAACCGTCCCGGCACGTTCCTGCTGGAGTCGGCCGAGCAGGGCCGCCAGTGGTCGCGGTTCTCCTTCGTCGGCGTGCGCTGCGCCGGCACGCTGACCGAGCGCGACGGCGCCGCGGTGTGGAGCGGCGAGGCGCCGCTCGACGTCGCCGACGACCCGCTCGAGGCCGTCGTCGCGCTGTCCCGGGCGCTGCGCAGCCCGCGCGACCCCGAGCACCCGCCGCTGACCGGCGGGCTGGTCGGCTACCTGTCCTACGACGTGGTGCGGCGGCTGGAGCGGCTGCCCAGCACGGCGGTCGACGACCTGCACATGCCCGAGCTGGCCATGATGCTGGCGACCGACCTCGCGGTGCTCGACCACGCCGACGGCAGCGTGCTGCTCATCGCCAACGTCGTGCGCGGCGTCACCGACCCGGGCTGGGACGACGCCGTGCGCCGGCTGGACGCGATGGCCGCCGACCTCGCCGCGCCGGCGGCGCCCAGCGTCGCGACGCTCGACCTGGGGGCGCTGCCGGAGGTGCGCAGCGCGACGGCGCCGGAGGACTACCGCGCCGGGGTGGAGCGGGTGCGCGAGCACATCCGCGACGGCGACGCGTTCCAGGTCGTGCTGTCGCAGCGCTTCGAGACGACCACCGACGTCGACGCGCTCGACCTGTACCGGGTGCTGCGGGCGACCAACCCGTCGCCGTACATGTACCTGCTGCGCTTCGCCGGCACCGACTCCCCGTACGACGTGGTCGGCAGCTCCCCGGAGGCGCTGGTGACCGTGACGGGGGAACGGGCCGTGGTGCACCCGCCCGCCGGCACCCGGCCGCGCGGCGCGACCCCCGAGGACGACGCCCGGCTCGCTGCCGAGCTGCGCGCCGACCCCAAGGAGCGCAGCGAGCACGTGATGCTCGTCGACCTGGCGCGCAACGACCTCGGCCGGGTCTGCCGTCCCGGGACCGTGGACGTCGTCGACTTCATGCGGGTCGAGCGCTACAGCCACGTCATGCACCTCGTGTCGACGGTGTTCGGCGAGGTGCAGGACGGCTGCGACGCGCTCGACGTGCTGCGCGCGACCTTCCCGGCCGGCACCGTCTCCGGGGCCCCCAAGCCCCGGGCGATGGAGATCATCGAGTCGCTGGAGCCGACCCGCCGCGCGCTGTACGCGGGCACCGTCGGCTACCTCGACGCCGGCGGCGACATGGACATGGCGATCGCCATCCGGACCGCGGTGCTGCACGAGGGCAGGGCGTACGTGCAGGCCGGCGCCGGGCTGGTCGCCGACAGCGACCCGCAGGCCGAGCATGAGGAGTGCCGCAACAAGGCCGCCGCCGTGCTGCGGGCCGTCGCCGCGGCGGGCACCCTGCGGCCCGCCTCCGGGTGAGGAACAGGGAGCTGCAGCTGGCGGTGCTGCTCGTCCTGCTCGGCTCCGCGCTGGTGCTCCTCGCGGGCGGGCGCGAGTGGGTGGCGGTCGTGCTGCCCGCCACGCCGCCGCTGCCGCCCCGCAGCGTCACCCGGGCCGGCGGCGAGCTGACCGCGGCGCTGCGCCCGCTGGGGCTGCTCGGCCTGGCCGGCGTGGCGGCGCTCGCCGGGACCCGGGGACGCGGCCGGCGCGCGGTCGGCGGCGTCCTGCTGCTGGCCGGCGCCGGCGTGGTCGCCGCGACGGCCGGGGTCCTCGGGCGCGGCGCCGCCGCCGAGGTCCCGCAGGCCGACGGCTTCACCGCCTGGCCGCTCGCCGCCCTCGCCGGCGCCGCGCTGCTCGCGCTCGGCGGCCTGCTCGTCCTCGTCCGCGGCCGGCGGTGGGCCGCCCTATCGGGCCGCTACGACGCCCCGGCCGCCCGCAACGCTGCGCCGGCCGCACCCGCCCGGCCCGAGGTCGAGGCCTGGGACGCCCTCGACCGGGGCGAGGACCCCACGTCGCAGGGTCCCGGGCCGGTGCCGCCACCGAGCGACCCCGCGGCGCGCTGATGTCCGGGCCGCCCCCTATCTTGGCAAGGGTGACCGGGACCGGCAGTGGGACTGTCCTCGACGACCTCGTGGCCGGCGCGCGCGAGGACCTCGCCGCCCGGCAGCAGGTGACCACGCTGGACGCGCTCAAGGAGCGGGCCGCCCGCCGGCCCCCGGCGCTCGACGGCTGGGCCGTGCTCAAGCAGCCCGGCACGGCGGTCATCGCCGAGGTCAAGCGCCGCAGCCCGAGCAAGGGCGCGCTGGCTGACATCACCGACCCGGCGGGCCTGGCCGAGGACTACGAGGCGGGTGGGGCCGCCGTCATCAGCGTGCTCACCGAGGGCCGGCTGTTCGGCGGCAGCCTGGCCGACCTCGAGGCGGTCCGCGCCCGGGTCGAGGTGCCGCTGCTGCGCAAGGACTTCGTGGTGTCGAGCTTCCAGGTCTGGGAGGCCCGCGCGGCCGGGGCCGACCTGGTGCTGCTCATCGTCGCGGCGCTCGAGCAGAACGCGCTCGTCGCGCTCGTCGAGCGCACGGTGTCGCTCGGCATGACCCCGCTGGTCGAGGTGCACGACGAGCAGGAGCTGGCCCGGGCCCTCGACGCCGGCGCCCGGGTGGTCGGGGTCAACGCCCGCAACCTCAAGACCCTCGAGGTCGACCGCGGCGTCTTCGGCCGGCTGGCCCCACTGCTGCCCGACTCCGTCGTCAAGATCGCCGAGTCCGGCGTGCGCGGCCCGCACGACCTGCTCGCCTACGCCGCGTCCGGCGCCGACGCCGTCCTCGTCGGCGAGGGGGTGGTCACCGGCGGCCACCCCCGCCAGGCCGTCGCCGACCTCGTCGCCGCCGGCGCCCACCCCAGCGCGCGCTCCACCGCGCCCGAGCAGAGGCCTTGACATGACCGTCCGCGACCAGATCAGCACGGCCGCCCCGATGCCGGACGCCGCGGGCCACTTCGGCCCGTACGGCGGCCGCTTCGTCCCGGAGGCGCTCATCGCGGCGCTCGACGAGCTGACCGCCGCCCACGAGGCCGCCAAGACCGACCCGGTCTTCACCGCCGAGCTCGACCGGCTGCTGACGACGTACGCGGGCCGCCCCACCCCGCTCACCGACGCCCGCCGGCTGTCCGAGCACGCCGGCGGCGCCCGGATCCTGCTCAAGCGCGAGGACCTCGCCCACACCGGCAGCCACAAGATCAACAACGTGCTGGGCCAGGCGCTGCTCACCCAGCAGATGGGCAAGCGGCGGGTCATCGCCGAGACCGGCGCCGGCCAGCACGGCGTCGCGACGGCCACCGCCTGCGCGCTGTTCGGCTTCGAGTGCACCGTCTACATGGGCGAGGAGGACACCCGCCGGCAGGCCCTCAACGTCGCGCGCATGCGCCTGCTCGGGGCGGAGGTCGTCCCGGTCACGACCGGCACGCGCACCCTCAAGGACGCCATGAACGAGGCGATGCGCGACTGGGTGACCAACGTCGAGACGACCCACTACGTCATCGGCTCGGTCGCCGGCCCCCACCCGTTCCCGGCCATGGTCCGCGACTACCAGCGCATCATCGGCGTCGAGGCCCGCCAGCAGTGCCTCGACCTGGTCGGCCGGCTGCCGGACGCGCTGGTCGCCTGCGTCGGGGGCGGGAGCAACGCGATGGGCCTGTTCCACGCCTTCCTCCCCGACGAGTCCGTGGCCCTGGTCGGGTGCGAGGCCGGCGGCGACGGCGTCGAGACCGGCCGCCACGCCGCGCCGCTGACCGCCGGCCGGCCCGGCGTGCTGCACGGCTCCCGCAGCTACCTCATGCAGGATGAGGACGGCCAGACCCTCAACACCACCTCGATCAGCGCCGGCCTCGACTACCCCGGCGTCGGGCCCGAGCACTCGTTCCTGCGCGACACCGGCCGGGCGACCTACACGGGGGTCTCCGACGGCTGGGCGATGCAGGCGCTCGACAAGCTCGCCAAGAGCGAGGGCATCCTGTGCGCCATCGAGACCGCGCACGCGTTCGCCGGCGCCTGCGACTGGGGCCGCGCGCAGGTCCAGGCCGGCCGCGACGCCCGCGACCTTGTGATCATCGTCAACACCTCGGGGCGCGGCGACAAGGACGTCGACACCGCCGCCCGCTGGTTCGGCCTGGTCACCGGCGAGGAGATCGCGGAGTCCGAGCTGGTCCGCACCCACGAGGGCGAGCAGCCGTGAGCGTCGCCGTGAGCGGAGCCGGCGCCGGGCGCCCCGCGACGAAGGAGAGGGTGTGCCCGGTGGCTGCGGAGCGAGCTCAGGAGGTGTCGCCGTGAGCGGAGCCGGCGCCGGGCGCCCCGCGACGAAGGAGAGGGTGTGCCCGGTGGCTGCGGAGCGAGCTCAGGAGGTGTCGCCGTGAGCGGAGCCGGCGCCGGGCGCCCCGCGACGAAGGAGAGGGTGTGCCCGGTGGCTGCGGAGCGAGCTCAGGAGGTGTCGCCGTGAGCGGCTCCCCGGCCGTCGCCGCCGGACGCCTCGACGCGATGTTCGCCCGCTGCCGCGAGGAGGGCCGGGCCGCCCTGGTCGGCTACCTGCCGGCGGGCTTCCCGTCCTACGACCAGGCCGTCGCCGGGATGCTCGCGATGGTCGAGGGCGGCGTCGACGCCATCGAGATCGGCATGCCCTACAGCGACCCGCTCATGGAGGGCCCGGTCATCCAGGCCGCCCACCAGGCCTCGCTCGAGGCCGGCACCCGCACCGCCGACGTCCTGCGCACCGTCCGGGCCGTCGCCGACACCGGCGTCCCGACGCTGGTCATGGGCTACTGGAACCCCGTGCACGCCTACGGCTTCGGGCGCTGGGCGGGCGACCTCGCCGCTGCCGGCGGCACCGGGGCGATCACGCCCGACCTCATCCCCGAGGAGGCGCCGGAGTGGCTCGCGGCGGCCGCCGAGCACGGCATCGACCCGATCTTCCTGGTCGCGCCGAGCAGCACCGACGAGCGGATCGCCGTCGTGGGCCGCACCAACCGCGGCTTCGTCTACGCCGCCGCGGTCATGGGCGTCACCGGTGCGCGCAGCGAGATCGGCGCGGGCGCGCGGCGCCTCGTCGAGCGGGTCCGGGCCCACACCGACCTGCCCGTCGGCGTCGGCCTCGGGGTCAGCACCGGCGACCAGGCCGCCCAGGTGGCCGCGTTCGCCGACGCGGTCGTCGTCGGCTCCGCGCTGGTCTCGGCGCTGTCCGACGGCGGGCCGGACGCCGTCCGGGCGCTGACCGCGTCGCTGGCCGAAGGCGTACGCAGGACCTCGCCCGCGGCCTAGGCTGCCCGGGTGACCCTGGCCTTCCTGCCCAGCCCGGCCCGCGGCGTCTGGCACCTCGGGCCGCTCCCGCTGCGCGCGTACGCCCTGTGCATCATCGCCGGCGTCGTGCTCGCGGTCGTCGTCGGCAACCGGCGCTTCGTCGCGCGCGGCGGCTCGCCGGGCGTCGTCGCCGACGTGGCGACGGTCGCCGTCCCGTTCGGCCTGCTCGGCGCCCGGATCTACCACGTCGTCACCAGCCCGGCGGCCTACCTCGAGGAGCCCGTCCGGGCGCTGTACGTCTGGGAGGGCGGGCTCGGCATCCCCGGCGGCGTGCTGGGCGGCGTGCTGTCCGGCTACCTCGTGTGCCGCCGGCGCGGGATCGCCCCGGGGGCGTTCGCGGACGCCGTCGCGCCGGGCGTGGTCCTCGCCCAGGCGGTGGGCCGGTTCGGCAACTGGTTCAACCAGGAGCTCTACGGCCGGCCGACGACCCTGCCGTGGGCGCTCGAGATCGACGAGGAGCACCGCCGGCCGGAGCTGCTCGACGTCGCCACCTACCACCCGACGTTCCTCTACGAGGCGCTGTGGAACGTCGGCGTCGCGGCCGTCCTGGTGTGGGCCGACCGGCGCTACCGGCTCGGCGGCGGCCGGGTGTTCGCGCTCTACCTGGCGCTGTACGCCGTGGGCCGCGCCTGGATCGAGGCGCTGCGCATCGACGACGCCAACACCTTCTTCGGAGTGCGCCTCAACGTGTTCGTCATGGGCGTCGTGCTGGCCGGCTCGGTCGCCTACCTGGTCCGGCGCCGCCGCGTCGGCCGTGAGGACGTCGTCGAGCGTGCGCCCGACCAGGCCGGAGACGTACCCTCGCAGGCGTGACCGCGACGCCCTACGTGCCTGCCGAGGCCGAGCACCACCACGGCCACCGGGACGTCACGGGGGGCTGGCTGCGCCCGGCGGTCTTCGGCGTCATGGACGGCCTGGTGAGCAACACCGCGCTGGTGGCCGGCGTCGCCGGCGGCGGCGCGGAGCCCCGCACCGTCATGCTCGCCGGGCTGGCCGGCCTGGCCGCCGGGGCCTTCTCGATGGCGACGGGCGAGTACGTCTCGGTCGCCTCGCAGACCGAGCTGACGCGGGCCGAGATCGAGATCGAGAAGGCCGAGATCCGCCGCGTCCCGCAGGCCGAGGAGGACGAGCTCGCCGCGATCTACCGCGGGCGCGGGGTGGACGCCGAGACCGCGGCGGCCGTGGCCCGCCAGCTGTCCGCCGACCCCGAGCAGGTCTGGCGCGTGCACGCCCGCGAGGAGCTCGGCGTCGACCCGGACGACCTGCCCTCGCCCTGGCTGGCCGCGTCCTCCTCGTTCGGCGCGTTCCTCATCGGCGCGCTCGTGCCGGTGCTGCCGTACCTGCTCGGCGGCTCCACGCTGCTGCTGCCGGTCCTGCTGGCCCTGCTGGCCCTGTTCGTCGCCGGCGCGCTGGTCAGCCGGTTCACCGACCGCGGCGCGCTCTACAGCGGTGGCCGGCAGCTGCTGCTCGGTGGCGCCGCCACCGCCCTCACGTACGGCGTCGGCAGCCTGGTCGGCGCCTCCGGCGTCTAGCCCGGCGCCTCCGGCGTTCGAGGCGGCGTCTAGACGGCGACGCGGCCGGCGCGCACGCCGCCCAGCGCGCCGGGTGCCAGCTGCAGCTCGACCGTGGTCCAGCCGCCCTCGCTGCGCAGCGTCACCGACCCGCCGTAGACCTCGACGAGCCGCTTCACGACGTACAGGCCCATGCCCAGGCCCTCGGCCCCGCGCGTGACGCCGCTGTCGGCCTGGGTGAACGGCAGGAACAGGTTGGTCGACTGCTCCGGGGTGAGCGTCGTGCCCTCGTTGCTGACCGTGAGCCAGACGCCGCGGTCGTCGCGGCCGGCAGCCAGGATCGGCACCGCTCCCGGCGCGCCGTGCTGCTGCGCGTTGTCGACGAGGTTGGCCAGGACCTGGTGCAGGGCCTGGCGGTCGATGCGGGCCACCGTGGCGGGCTCGACGAGCACGGACACCGGCGGGTCGCCGGGCCGGGTGGCGCCGGCGAGCATCGCGACCTCGGCCGCGACGGCGTCGACCTCGGTGCAGGCGGACGGGTCGGTCGCCGTCGCCTGCGCGGCCGTCAGCATGTTCTCCAGCAGGCGCGACAGGCGCTCCTGCTGGGCGAGCAGGCCGTGCAGCAGCTGCTGGCGCACGGGCTCGTCGAGCCGCGACCCGCGCTTGAGCAGGGTGAGCGCCGTGGCGCGGATGCTCGTCAGCGGCGTCCGGAACTCGTGGCTGACCGTGCCGATCAGGTCGGTGCGGATGCGGTCGGTCTCGGCCAGGCGCGCCTGCACGCTGGTGTCCCCGTGCGCCAGGACCTCGTGCAGCTGGTCGGCCTCGGCCCGCAGCCGCTCCTGCTCGGCGTCGAGCTGGTCGCGCGCCGCGCGCTCGACGTCGTTGGCGTGCCAGAACACGAGCAGGACCAGCGACTCGGCCAGCACGAAGCCGGCGTGCACGAGCGCCCAGCCCCACGGCTGGCCGACGTGCTGCGCGGGCACCGCCGTCAGCGCGTGCTGGAGCAGCACGAAGCCGACGGCCAGGGCGTACGAGGCCCAGTCCTGGTAGAGCGCGATGACCGCGACGGCGATGAAGTAGTGGAAGTGGGCCTCGGTGACGCCGTCGAAGCCCTGCACGACCAGCGCGGAGCACAGCAGCAGGGCCGCGGTGGCCGCGCAGGCGCGCCAGCGCCGGGCCACGGGCGCCCGCAGGGCGGCGCCCAGCAGGGCGGCGACCACGAGCAGGCCGAGCAGCAGCTGCGGGCGCAGCGCGGCGGGCGCCCCCGCCGTCCGCTCGGTCAGCAGCTCCACCAGGAGCAGCAGCGGCAGGTGCGCGGCGATGAGCAGGCAGACGAAGCGGTGCCGCCAGGCGAACTCGGCGGGGGCGAGCTCCCGGCCCGTGGGCAGCCGCCAGCCACCCGGAGCGGCCCGCTCCGAGCGGGCGGGGACCAGCACCGACGGCACCCCCTCAGCCTGCGGCACGCTCCCGGCGGACCGCCATGGCCCGATCGGACCATCTCGGACACACCGGGCGGAGCGCCGCCCGCCGCCGGTGACGTCGGCGCGACGCTGCCCGCAATCCCTGTGTAACCTGGCGGCACTGCAGCAGGGCCAGCGACGTCCCGGGTGAGCAGAGCACAGTCGACCACCCCGGCGGAAGGCGCTCCACCATGCCCGAAGACCTGCCCGCGTCCGTGTCCGGCCCCGTGAGCGCGTACGGCCTGCCGTCCGTCGCTCCGGCCAAGCAGGGGCTGTACGACCCCGCCGACGAGCACGACGCGTGCGGCGTCGCCTTCGTCGTCGACGTGCCCGGACGGGCCAGCCACGACGTCGTCGAGCAGGGCCTCACCGCGCTGGTCAACATGGAGCACCGCGGCGCGTCCGGCCAGGAGCCCGACTCCGGCGACGGCGCCGGGATCCTGGTGCAGGTGCCCGACGCGTTCTACCGCGCGGTCGCGCCGGCCGAGCTGCCCGAGCCCGGGCACTACGCGGTCGGCACCGCCTTCCTGCCCACCAGCCCGCGCGCGGCGGTGGACGCCCAGCTGGCTTTCGAGCGGATCGCCGCGGAGGAGGGCCTGGCCGTCCTGTGCTGGCGCGACCTGCCGACCAACCCGGAGGGAGCCGGCGTCGGCCCGACCGCCGCCTCGGTCATGCCGGTCTTCCGCCAGGTGTTCCTCGGCTGCGCCTCCGACTGCGAGGAGCTCACGCCGCACGCCCTGGAGCGCCGGGCCTACGTGACCCGCAAGCGCGCCGAGCACGAGGCCGGCGTCTACTTCCCGTCCCTGTCGACGCGCACGGTCGTCTACAAGGGGATGCTCACCACGGGCCAGCTGCAGCCGTTCTTCCCGGACCTGTCCGACCCGCGCCTGGTCAGCGCGCTGGCGCTGGTGCACAGCCGGTTCTCCACCAACACCTTCCCGAGCTGGCCGCTGGCCCACCCCTACCGCTACATCGCGCACAACGGCGAGATCAACACCGTCAAGGGCAACCGCAACTGGATGCGCGCCCGCGAGGCGCTGCTGCGCGGACCGGCCGACCTGCCCGACGACCTGAGCCGGCTGTTCCCGGTCTGCACCCCGGGCGCGTCCGACAGCGCGAGCTTCGACGAGGTGCTCGAGCTGCTGCACGTGGCGGGGCGCTCGCTGCCGCACGCGGTGCTGATGATGGTGCCGGAGGCCTGGGAGAACGCGCCCGGGATGGACCCCGCCAAGCGGGCGTTCTACGAGTTCCACTCCTCCCTCATGGAGCCCTGGGACGGGCCCGCCTGCGTGACCTTCACCGACGGCACGCTGATCGGCGCGGTCCTGGACCGCAACGGCCTGCGCCCCGCCCGCTGGTGGGAGACCGTCGACGGCCGCATCGTGCTGGCCAGCGAGGTCGGCGTGCTCGACATCCCCGCCGAGCAGGTCGTGCGCAAGGGCCGGCTGCAGCCCGGGAAGATGTTCCTCGTCGACACCGCGCAGGGCCGCGTGGTCTCCGACGACGAGGTCAAGGCCGAGCTCGCCGCCGAGCACCCGTACGAGGAGTGGCTGCACGCCGGGCTCACCCCGCTCGCCTCGCTGCCCGCCCGCGAACACCACACCCCCTCGCACGAGAGCGTGCTGCGCCGCCAGCAGACCTTCGACTACACCGAGGAGGAGGTGCGCCTGCTGGTGCGCCCCATGGCGGTCAACGGGCTGGAGCCGATCGGCTCGATGGGCACCGACACCCCCGTCGCCGTGCTGTCGGAGCGGCCGCGCCAGCTGTTCGACTACTTCAGCCAGCTGTTCGCGCAGGTGACCAACCCGCCGCTGGACGCCATCCGCGAGGAGCTCGTCACCAGCCTGCTGGGCAGCATCGGCCCGGAGCAGAACCTGCTCGAGCCCTCCGCGGCCAGCTGCCGCCAGATCGTGCTGCCCTTCCCGGTGCTCGACAACGACCAGCTCGCCAAGATCGTGCACGTCAACGCCGACGGCGACCGGCCGGGCCTGGCCGCGGTCAAGGTGCACGGCCTGTACCCCGTCCAGGGCGGCGGCGAGGCGCTGCGCGACGCCCTCGACCGGGTCCGGCGCGAGGTGTCCGGGGCGATCGCCGCCGGCGCGCGGGTCATCGTGCTGTCCGACCGCGACTCCACCGAGCACATGGCGCCGATCCCGTCGCTGCTGCTCACCTCTGCCGTCCACCACCACCTGATCCGCGAGAAGACCCGCACCCGCGTCGGGCTGGTCGTGGAGGCCGGCGACGCCCGCGAGGTCCACCACGTCGCGCTGCTGATCGGCTACGGCGCCGCGGCGGTCAACCCGTACCTGGCCTTCGAGACCATCGAGGACCTCGTCGTGCGCGGCGAGCTGCCGGGGGTCGACCTCGACGCGGCGCTGCGCAACTACGTCAAGGGCCTGGGCAAGGGCGTGCTCAAGGTGATGAGCAAGATGGGCATCAGCACCATCGCCTCCTACACCGGTGCCCAGGTCTTCGAGGCGCTGGGCCTGTCGCAGGACCTCGTCGACGAGTACTTCACCGGCACGACCAGCCGGCTCGGTGGCATCGGCCTCGAGGTCGTCGCCGAGGAGACCGCGGCCCGCCACCGGCGCGCCTACCCCGCCAACGCCACCGAGCGCGCCCACCGCACCCTCGAGGTCGGAGGCGAGTACCAGTGGCGCCGCGAGGGCGAGGTGCACCTGTTCAACCCGGAGACGGTCTTCGCGCTGCAGCACTCCACGCGCAACCAGCGCTACGAGCTGTTCCAGGAGTACACGACCAAGGTCGACGACCTGTCGGCACGGGCCGGCACGCTGCGCGGGCTGTTCTCCCTGCGCGAGGGCCTGCGCCCGGCGATCGGGATCGACGAGGTGGAGCCGGTCAGCGCGATCGTGTCGCGCTTCAACACCGGGGCCATGTCGCTCGGGTCGATCTCGCCCGAGGCCCACGAGGTGCTCGCGGTCGCGATGAACCAGCTCGGCGGCCGCTCCAACACCGGCGAGGGCGGCGAGGACCCGGAGCGGCTCTACGACCCGGTCCGGCGCAGCGCGATCAAGCAGGTGGCCAGCGGGCGGTTCGGCGTGACGAGCGAGTACCTCGTCCACGCGACCGACATCCAGATCAAGATGGCGCAGGGGGCCAAGCCCGGCGAGGGCGGCCAGCTGCCCGGCGCCAAGGTCAACCCGTACATCGCCAGGACCCGGCACTCGACGCCGGGCGTCGGCCTGATCAGCCCGCCGCCCCACCACGACATCTACTCCATCGAGGACCTCGCCCAGCTGATCCACGACCTCAAGAACGCCAACCGCGCGGCGCGGGTGCACGTCAAGCTCGTCGCCGAGGTCGGCATCGGCACGGTGGCGGCGGGCGTGTCCAAGGCGCACGCCGACGTCGTGCTCGTGTCCGGCCACGACGGCGGCACCGGCGCCTCGCCGCTGACGAGCCTCAAGCACGCCGGCTCGCCGTGGGAGCTCGGGCTCGCCGAGGTGCAGCAGACGCTGCTGCTCAACGGCCTGCGCGACCGCATCACCGTGCAGGTCGACGGCCAGCTCAAGACCGGGCGCGACGTGGTCATCGCGGCGCTCCTCGGCGCCGAGGAGTACGGCTTCGCGACCGCCCCGCTGGTCGTCAGCGGCTGCATCATGATGCGCGTCTGCCACCTCGACACCTGCCCCGTGGGCGTGGCCACCCAGCGCCCGGAGCTGCGCAAGAACTTCTCCGGCAAGGCCGAGTACCTCGTGACGTTCTTCCACTACGTCGCGCAGGAGGTGCGCGAGCACCTGGCGCGCCTGGGCTTCCGCTCGCTGGAGGAGGCCATCGGCCACGCCGAGGTGCTCGACACCAAGCGCGCGGTCGAGCACTGGAAGGCCGGCGGCCTGGACCTGGCCCCGGTCCTGCACGTGCCCGACCTGGGCCCCGGGGCCTCCCTCACCCGCACGCAGGCGCAGGACCACGGCCTGCAGCACGCGCTGGACAACACGCTGCTGCAGCTGTGCGAGGGCGCGCTCGCGGGCGGGACGCCCGTCCGGCTGGCGCTGCCCGTGCGCAACGTCAACCGCACGGTCGGGACGATGCTGGGCGCCGAGCTCACCCGCCGGCACGGCGGCCGCGGGCTGCCCGAGGGCACCATCGACCTCACCTTCCACGGCAGCGCCGGCCAGTCCTTCGGGGCCTTCCTGCCGCGCGGCATCACCCTGCGCCTGGAGGGCGACGCCAACGACTACGTCGGCAAGGGCCTGTCGGGCGGCACCGTGGTCGTGCGGCCGCCCCGCACGGCGGCGGTCGTCAACGTCGACGACGTCATCGCCGGCAACGTGCTGGCCTACGGCGCGACCGGGGGCACGCTGCTGGTGCGCGGCGTCGTGGGGGAGCGGTTCTGCGTCCGCAACTCCGGCGCCACGGCCGTCGTCGAGGGCGTGGGCGACCACGCCCTGGAGTACATGACCGGCGGCCGGGTCGCCATCCTCGGCCCGACCGGCCGCAACGTCGCCGCCGGGATGAGCGGGGGCACGGCGTACGTGCTCGACCTCGACCCGGACAAGGTCAACCCGGAGATGGTCGACCTGGAGCCGCTGGACGACGGCGACCGGGAGACCCTGCGCCAGATGCTCGCCGACCACGCCGCCGGCACCGGGTCGCCGCTGGCGCAGGCCCTCGTCGACAGCGCCGCGCTGGGGGCCGACTGGTCGTCCGCCTTCACCAAGGTCATGCCGCGCGACTACAAGCGGGTGATGCTCGCCATGGAGCAGGCCCGGCAGGACGGCACCGACGTCGACACGGCGGTCATGGCCGCCACCGCCGTCACCAAGGGTTAGGGAGCAGAGCCATGGCCGACCCCACCGGCTTCCTCAAGCACGACCGCGCGCTGCCGACCCGGCGCCCGGTCGACGTGCGCATCCGCGACTGGAAGGAGGTCTACGAGGACTTCGCCCCGGAGCACCTGCACGACCAGGCGGCCCGGTGCATGGACTGCGGCATCCCCTTCTGCCACAACGGCTGCCCGCTGGGCAACCTGATCCCCGAGTGGAACGACCTCGTCCACAAGGACGACTGGCACGCGGCCAGCGAGCGCCTGCACGCCACCAACAACTTCCCGGAGTTCACCGGGCGGCTGTGCCCGGCGCCGTGCGAGGCCGCCTGCGTGCTCGGGATCAACGAGGACCCCGTGACCATCAAGCAGGTCGAGGTGGAGATCGCCGACCGGGCCTTCGCGGAGGGCTGGACGGCGCCGCAGCCGCCGCGGGAGCGGTCCGGCAAGCGGGTCGCCGTCGTCGGCTCCGGCCCGGCCGGGCTCGCCGCCGCCCAGCAGCTGACCCGGGCCGGCCACGATGTCGTCGTGCTCGAGCGCGCCGACCGCGTCGGCGGGCTCCTGCGCTACGGGATCCCCGAGTTCAAGATGGAGAAGCAGGTCCTCGAGCGCCGGCTGGAGCAGATGCGCGCCGAGGGCACCGGCTTCCGCACCGGGGTCGACGTCGGCGTCGACGTGACCGTCGAGGAGCTGCGGAGCACGTACGACGCGGTGCTGCTCGCGGGCGGCTCGACGCTCGGCCGCGACCTGCCCGCCCCCGGCCGCGACCTGGCCGGCATCCACCTGGCGATGGAGTACCTCGTCCCGGCCAACCGGGTGCAGGAGGGCGACCTGCAGCGGCCGCCGATCTCCGCCGAGGGCAAGCACGTGGTGATCATCGGCGGCGGCGACACCGGCGCCGACTGCCTCGGGACCGCGCTGCGCCAGGGCGCCGCCTCGGTGACCCAGCTGGAGATCATGCCCAGGCCGCCGATGACCCGGGCCGACTCCACGCCCTGGCCCACCTGGCCGCTGCAGTACCGCACCTCCAGCGCCCACGAGGAGGGCGGGGAGCGGTTGTTCAGCGTCAACACCCAGCGCTTCACCGGCGACGGCGACGGCGGCGTGCAGGCCATCGAGCTCGTCGACGTGGAGATGGTCGACGGCCGCTTCACGCCGGTCGAGGGCACGGAGCGCACCCTGCCGGCGCAGCTCGTCCTGCTGGCGATGGGCTTCACCGGCCCGGAGCGCGCCGGCCTGCTCGAGGGGCTCGGGGTGGAGGTCGACGGGCGCGGCAACGTCGTGCGCGACGGCGGCTGGACGACCAGCGTGCCCGGCGTGTTCGTGGCCGGCGACATGGGCCGCGGGCAGTCCCTCGTCGTGTGGGCCATCGCGGAGGGCCGCTCCGCCGCGGCGGCCGTCGACCGCGCGCTGTCGGGCGAGACGCACCTGCCCGCGCCGGTGCTGCCGACCAGCCGGTGACCGTCCCGGGACCCCGGTCCCGCGGGCCTAGGCTGACCAGGTGAAGCGCCGAGCGAAGATCGTCTGCACCCTGGGTCCCGCCGTGGGCTCGTACGAGGGGATCCGGTCCCTCGTGCACGCGGGGATGGACGTGGCGCGCCTGAACTTCTCGCACGGCAGCCACGAGGACCACGCGCAGGCCTACCGCTGGGTGCGCCAGGCCAGCGACGAGTCCGGCCGCGGGGTCGGCGTCCTGGCCGACCTGCAGGGCCCGAAGATCCGGCTGGGCACGTTCGCCCAGGGCCCGGTCGTCTGGGCGACGGGGGAGACCGTCACCATCACGACCGAGGCGGTGGCCGGCAGCCACGACCTGGTGTCGACCACGTACGCCGGCCTGGCGGGCGACTGCTCCGCCGGCGATCGGGTGCTCGTCGACGACGGCCGCGTCGGCCTGCGCGTGGTGGACGTCGACGGCCCGCGGGTGCGGCTCGTGGTCACCGAGGGCGGGCCGGTCTCCAACAACAAGGGGCTGTCGCTGCCCGGCGTGGGCGTGAGCATCCCCGCCATGTCCGACAAGGACGAGGCGGACCTGCGCTTCGCGCTGACCCTGCGCGCCGACATGATCGCGCTGTCGTTCGTCCGCTCGGCCTCCGACGTCGACGACGTGCGGCGGATCATGGACGAGGTCGGCGTGCGGCTGCCCGTCCTCGCGAAGATCGAGAAGCCGCAGGCGGTCGACAACCTCGAGGCGATCGTCGCGGCCTTCGACGGCCTCATGGTGGCCCGCGGCGACCTCGGCGTCGAGATGCCCCTCGAGCGGGTGCCGCTCGTGCAGAAGCGCGCCGTCCAGGCCGCGCGCGAGCAGGCCAAGCCGGTGATCGTCGCGACGCAGATGCTCGACTCGATGATCGGCGCGTCCCGGCCGACCCGCGCGGAGGCCAGCGACGTCGCCAACGCCGTCCTCGACGGCGCGGACGCCGTGATGCTCAGCGGGGAGACCAGCGTCGGCGCCTACCCCGTCGAGTCCGTGGCGACGATGGCGCGCATCGTCGTGGCCGCCGAGGAGGACCTGGTCCGGGTGCCCGACCTCGAGGGCAGCCCGACCTCGATCGGCGGCGCCATCGCCCACGCCGCCTCCGGTGTGGCCCGGACGGTGGGCGCCAGCGCGATCGTGGCGTTCACGCAGTCCGGCGACACCGTGCGGCGGCTGGCCGAGCAGCGCTCGCCGATCCCGCTGCTGGCCTTCACGCCGATCCCTGAGGTGCGCAGCCAGCTGGCGCTGGTGTGGGGGGTCGAGACCTTCCTGGTGCCCGTCGTCACCCACACCGACGAGATGGTGCGCCAGGTCGAGCAGGCGATGATCGACCTGGGCCGCATGCAGCCCGGCGAGCTGGTCACCATCGTGGCCGGCAGCCCGCCGTCGACCACCGGCTCGACCAACGCGATGCGCGTGCACCGCCTCGGCGGCTTCCTGCCCACCCCGCCGTAGCCGCGCGGCCCGCAGCCTCGGAGGACCGGTGATGCTCCCGGCGGACGGCGCCGGCCTGCCGGTGCGCACCGCCCTGCCGGCGCTGCGCCTGGCCCTGCGCGAGGCGGGCGCCGCGGTGCTCGTCGCGCCCCCGGGCACCGGCAAGACCACCCTCGTGCCGCTGGCGCTCGCCGACCTGGTGGGCGGTCGCGTCGTCGTCGCCGAGCCGCGCCGGGTCGCGGCCCGGGCGGCCGCGCGGCGGATGTCGGCGCTGCTGGGGGAGCGGCCGGGGGGCCTGGTCGGCCACACCGTCCGGGGCGAGAGCACGGCGGGGCCGCGCACGCGGGTCGAGGTCGTCACGACCGGCGTGCTGGTCCAGCGGCTGCAACGCGACCCGGAGCTGGCCGGGACCGGCGCGGTGGTGCTCGACGAGTGCCACGAGCGCCACCTCGACACCGACCTGGCGCTGGCCTTCGGCGTCGACGTGCGCGCCGCCCTGCGGCCCGACCTGCTGCTGGTGGCGATGTCGGCCACCGCGCAGGCCGACCGGCTGGCGGCGGCGCTGGGCGGCGTCCCGGTCGTCGCGGCGCAGGGGGCGCTGCACGAGGTCGCGCGGACCTGGTGCCCGCCGGTGCCGCCGGTCGCGCCCGCGCACGGGCTGCGCGTGGACCCGCGGCTGCTCGACCACGTCGCCGCGGTCGTCCGCCGGGCCCTGTCCGAGGCCGACGGGGACGTGCTGGTGTTCCTGCCCGGGGCCGGCGAGGTGGCCGGCGTCGCGGGGCGGCTGCGGGACCTGCCGGCCGGGGGCACGGCGGTCGTCCCCCTGCACGGGCGGCTGTCCGCGGCGGCCCAGGACGCGGCGCTCAACGCGGGGCCGGGGCGTCGCGTCGTGCTCGCCACGGCCGTGGCCGAGAGCAGCCTGACGGTGCCGGGCGTGCGCGTGGTCGTCGACGCCGGGCTCGCCCGCGTCCCGCGCACCGACCTCGCGCGGGGCCTGGCGGCGCTGGCCACCGTGCCGGTCTCCCGGGCCTCGGCCGACCAGCGCGCCGGCCGGGCCGGCCGGGAGGCGCCGGGCCGGGTCTACCGGTGCTGGTCGGCCGCCGAGCACGACCGGCTGCCCGCCCACCCGGAGCCGGAGGTGTCCTCGGCCGACCTCACCGGCTTCGCCCTCGAGCTGGCCTGCTGGGGGGCGCCCGGCGGTCGCGGCCTCGCCCTGCTCGACCCGCTGCCCGAGGGCGCCGCGGAGGTCGCCGGGCAGGCGCTGCGCACGCTCGGCGCCGTCGACGGCGCGGGCGGGGCGACGCCTCGCGGACGCCGGCTGCGCGACGTCGGTGCCCATCCCCGGCTGGCCCGCGCCCTGCTCGACGCCGCGCCGCTGGTCGGGGCGCGGGCCGCCGCCGAGGTCGTCGCGGTGCTGTCGGACGACGCGGGGTCGCCCGGCACCGACGACCTGGCCGCCGTGCTGCGCGGGCTGCGCTCCGGGCGCGACCGGGCCGCGACCGCCCGGTGGACCGACGAGGTGCGCCGGCTGTCCCGGGCGGTGCCCGAGCGCGAGCCCGTCCCCCGGGTGCCGCACGACCTCGCCGCGGGGACGGTCGTCGGCCTGGCCCTGCCGGAGCGGCTGGCCCGTCGCCGCGAGCCGGCCGGGCGGACGTACCTCATGGCGGGCGGCACCGCCGCCGAGCTCGCCCCCGGCTCCGACCTCGCGGGTGCGGAGTGGCTCGCCGTGGCGGTGGCCGACCGGGCGCCGGGTGCCCGCGACGCCCGGGTGCGCCTCGCGGTCGCCGTCGACGAGCAGACCGCCCGCGAGGCCGGCGCGACCCTGCTCGTCGACGAGCAGGTCGTGACGTGGCAGGACGGCGACGTGCGGGCGCGCCGCGTCGAGCGGCTGGGCGCGGTGGTGCTGCGCGAGCGCGCGCTCGCGGACGCCGACCCGGCGGCCGTGGCCGGGGCGGTCGCGGACGGGCTGCAGCGCGAGGGGCTGCAGCTGCTGCGCTGGACCCCCGCCGCGCGGGCGCTGCGCGAGCGGCTGGCCGCCTGCCGGAGCGGGCTGGGCGAGCCCTGGCCGGACGTCTCGGACGAGGCCCTGCTGGGCGCGATCGACCTGGCGGGCGCGCGCGGCCGCGCCGACCTGCAGCGCCTCGACGTCGCGGGGGCGCTGCGCCGGCTGCTGCCCTGGGCGCAGGCCGCCCGGCTCGACGAGGTCGCGCCCGAGCGGGTCGAGGTGGCCAGCGGCCTGCGGGTGCGCGTCGACTACGCCGACCCCGAGGCCCCCGCCCTGTCCGTGCGCCTGCAGGAGGTGCTCGGCGGGGCGGGCACGCCCCGGGTCGCCGGCCGGCCGCTGCGCCTGCACCTGCTCTCGCCGGCCGGTCGCGTCGTGGCGGTGACGAGCGACCTGGCGTCGTTCTGGACGACCGGCTACCCGGGCGTGCGGGCCGAGCTGCGCGGGCGCTACCCCAAGCACGCCTGGCCCGAGGACCCGGCGCGGGCCTCGGCCGTGCGCCGCCCGCCGCGCCGCTGCCCGTGACGCCCCGGGCGCCGCGCCGCGCCGCGCCGCGCCAAGCGGGGCACCCGGCGGCCTGCTCGGGCGGGACGTGCGTGCCCCCGGTGGGATTCGAACCCACACTGTCGGTGGTTTGAGCACCGTGCGTCTGCCGGTTGCGCGACGGGGGCCGCGGCCCAGGCTACGGGCCGCCGGGGCGGCGGAGCCCGCCGTCGCCAGGGCCCGGAGCCCGCCGCGGCCGGCCGTCGGCCTGATGAGCAGGCGGGCCGGCGGGCCGCGGTCGCGCACTGGCTACGCTGGGTGCCCGTCCGCCGGAAGGAGCCCCCGTGGCCCCCGCGTCCCCGCCCGTCCCGCGGCGCGTGCTCGTCGCCGAGGACGAGGCCCTGATCCGGCTCGACCTCGTCGAGATGCTCGGCGAGGAGGGCTACGCGGTCGTCGGGGAGGCCGGGGACGGCCAGACCGCGGTGCGCCTGGCCCGCGAGCTGCGGCCGGACGTGGTCATCCTCGACGTGAAGATGCCGGTGCTCGACGGCATCGCCGCCGCGCAGCAGATCGTCGAGGGCCGGATCGCCCCGGTGGTCCTGCTCACCGCCTTCAGCCAGCGCGACCTCGTCGAGCGCGCGCGCGAGGCCGGCGTCATGGCCTACCTCGTCAAGCCCTTCGAGAAGGCCGACCTGCTCCCCGCCGTCGAGATGGCGGTCTCGCGGTTCGCCGAGGTCGTCGCGCTTGAGGGCGAGGTCGCCGACCTCAAGGACCGGCTCGAGGCGCGCACGCTCGTCGAGCGGGCGAAGGGCGTCCTGCAGGCCCGGCACGGCTTCAGCGAGCCCGACGCGTTCCGCTGGATCCAGCGCACCTCGATGGACTCCCGGCGCACGATGCGCGCGCTCGCCCAGGACGTCCTCGACGGGGTGGCCGCCCCCGAGCCGGCCGCGGCCGTCCCCGCCGACCCCGCCGGCTCCTGACCCCGGGCAAGGTCACGACCTCACAACGGCCCCGCGCTTCACCCGCCTGCGCGCGGAGCCCTGTCGTACGGTCCGGTCAGACCCACGGACCGCTGCGCCCGCGGCGGTCCCCAGCCCCAGTCCCTGGAGATGGTGCATGGCCCAGCCCTCGCGCACCCCGCGCCTGCTCGCCCTGATCGGTGCGGGCACCCTCGCGCTCGCCGCCTGCGGCGGCGGGTCCAACACCGCCGCCCCCGCCCCCTCCTCGGCGGCGCCCAGCTCCGCCCCCGCCCCGAGCGGGTCCTCGTCGGCCCCGGCGACCAACGCCGGCGACGGCACCCTGACCGTCGGCAGCCTGCTGCCGCAGACCGGCAACCTGGCCTTCCTCGGCCCGCCCGAGTTCGCGGGCGTCGAGCTCGCGGTCAAGGAGATCAACGAGGCCGGCGGCGTCCTGGGCAAGGACGTGGAGTACGTCGAGGGCGACTCCGGTGACGCCCAGCAGGACGTCGCCAACCCGACCGTCGACCGCCTCCTGGCGGCCGACGTCGACGCCATCATCGGCGCCGCGAGCTCGGGTGTCTCCTTCTCCGTGATCGACAAGATCACCTCCGCGGGCGTCGTGCACTACAGCCCGGCCAACACCTCTCCCGACTTCACCACGTACGACGACAAGGGCCTGTACTTCCGCACCGCGCCCTCCGACGTGCTGCAGGGCCGCGTCCTCGGCGAGACGATCGCCGCCGACGGCTACAGCAACGTCGGCATCCTCGCGCTGCAGGACCCGTACGGCGAGGGCCTGTCCAAGAACGTCGGCGACACCATCACCGCCGGCGGCGGGGCGCTCGCCCCCGAGGCGCCGGTCTTCTACGACCCGGCCGCCAGCAACTTCGACGCCCAGATCGGCCAGGTGAAGTCGGCCAACCCCGACGCCATCGTGATCATCGGCTTCGAGGAGACCGCCAAGGTCATCCAGGCCATGGTCGCCCAGGGCATCGGCCCGCAGGACGTCCCGCTGTACCTGGTCGACGGCAACCTCAGCAACACCCTCGGCGAGGACCTGCCCGACGGCGTGCTCGAGGACACCAAGGGCACCCTGCCCGGCGCGTCGGCCCCCGGTGAGTTCCGCGAGCGCGTCCTGGAGATCGACGACAGCCTCGAGGAGTTCCCCTACACCGCGGAGTCCTACGACGCGGTCATCACCACGGCGCTCGCCGCGATCGCCGCCAAGAGCGACGCCGGTGTGGACATCGCCCGGGTCCTGCCCGAGGTCACCCGGAACGGTGAGAAGTGCGACAGCTTCGAGGACTGCTCCGAGCTCGCCGAGGCCGGCACCGACTTCGACTACGACGGCGTGAGCGGTCCGATCGAGTTCTCCGACAACGGCGACCCGACGCAGGCCAGCATCGGCGTCTACACCTACGAGGGCAACAACAAGTACGACGCGGAGGCCGGCGAGTACCAGACCGGCACCATCGAGGGCTAGTCCTCCTGCTCGACCCGAAGGGCCCGGCGCACACGCGCCGGGCCCTTCTTCGTGCCGTTCGGTCGTCGTGCCGGCGTCAGTACCCGCAGGCCTGCGTGGCGTACTGCACGAGCAGGTCGCGGCCGGCCTGGTCGGGCTGCAGGACGAGCTGGACGGCCTCGCGGCCGTCGACCTCGACCGGCACGCGGAGCTGCGTGGTCCGCTTGCTCTCGGCCAGCGCGTGCGCGTCGCAGCGGGTGGCCCGCACGACCAGCGGCACCTCGGCGACCGGGGCACCGGGCTCCAGGACGACCACCGGCGACGGGACTCCGGCGCCCGGCTCCGCGGAGGTGCGGACGGTGAACAGGACCCCGCTCTGCAGCTCGGGCACGACCACCCGCGGGCCCTCCGGCACCAGGCGGCGCAGCTGCAGGGTCGTGCGGCGGGCGGACCCGTCCGCGCCGTCCGGCACCCAGCCGCCCACGAGCGCCACGTCCACGGTGCGGCGCAGCTCGCGCTCGGCGCACTCGGGGCCGTGCAGCCGGGCCAGCAGCGCGCCGGCGGCCGGCAAGCCCAGCAGCACCGGGCGGGCCGGGCCGCCGTCCTCCCGCACGTGGAGCAGCGCGCTCGACGCCCCGGCCGCGTCGGCGCCGCAGCGCGCCTCGGACAGGGGGAGCGGCAGGTCGACGGGGGCGCCCGGTCGCAGCGCCGTGGACGCGCCGGTGCGCCGGGTCGGCGCGAACCCCGCGGCCCGCAGCTCGACGTCCTCCACGACCAGCCCCGGGCGCGCGGACCGCACCTGCAGCTGCAGCACCCGCCGGGCGGCGTCGCGCCGGTACTGCAGGAGGGTGCCCTCCAGGCCGAGCTCGGCGGCGGGGGCAGGCGGCTCGGGCCGGGGGCCGTGGTCGGGGCCGGTCGAGCAGCCGCAGACGGCGAGCACCAGCGCGAGCGCGAGCACCGGCCGTCGGTCCACCTCAGGCCTTGGCGAGCGTCCCGAGGTACAGCTCGATGACCTTCGGGTCGTTCATGAGCTCGCGACCCGTCGCGGTGTAGGCGTTGCGCCCCTGGTCGAGGACGTAGCCGCGGTCGCAGATCTGCAGGCACCGGCGGGCGTTCTGCTCCACCATGATGATGGAGACCCCGGTGGCGTTGATCTGCCGGCAGCGGATGAACACCTCGTCCTGCAGCGCCGGCGACAGCCCGGCGGAGGGCTCGTCGAGCAGGAGCACCGACGGGCCCGGCATGAGCGCCCGGCCCATCGCGACCATCTGGCGCTCGCCGCCGGACAGCGAGCCGGCCCGCTGCTTGCGCCGGGCGGCCAGCGCCGGGAACAGCTCGGCGACGTAGGCGAAGCGCTCGGGGAACCGCTTGGGCTCGTGGTACAGCCCCATCTGGAGGTTCTCCTCGATGGTCAGCCGCGGGAAGACGTTGTTGGTCTGCGGGACGAAGCCCACGCCCATCCCGACCAGCTGGTGCGCCTTGCGGCCGGTGATGTCCTCGCCGCGCAGGGTCACGCTGCCGCTGCGCACGTCGACCAGGCCGAACAGCGACTTGAGCAGCGTGGACTTGCCGGCGCCGTTGGGGCCGATGATGCCGACCAGCTCGCCCTCGGCGCAGTGCAGGTCGCACCCGTTGAGGATGTCGACGCCCGGCACGTAGCCGGCGACGAGCGCATCGACGCGGACCAGCGCCGACGCGGCGCCGGCCTGGTGCGCGACGCGCGACGCCTCCTCCTCCGACGTCCGCTGCTGCTCGGCGACGTCCTTGGCCCGGCCCAGGGGTGTGCTCACGACTTCTCCCGCTCTGCGGTGGCGGCGTCGAGCTCGGACTGCGCCGCCGCCAGCTGCTCCTGCTCCTGCTCTAGGTCGAGCGGGGCGTCGTGGTGGCTGCCGAGGTAGGCGTCGATGACGGCTGGGTCGGCCATGACCGTGTCCGGCGGCCCCTCGGCCACGACCCGGCCCTGGGCCATCACGACGACCCAGTCGCTGATGTCGCGCACCATGTCCATGTCGTGCTCGACGAACAGCACCGTCATCCCCTGCTCGCGCAGGTCCTTGACGTGGCCGAGCAGCGACTGGGTGAGCGCGGGGTTCACGCCGGCCATCGGCTCGTCGAGCATGACCATCGTCGGCTCGACCATGAGCGCCCGGGCCATCTCGAGCAGCTTGCGCTGCCCACCGGACAGGCTGCCGGCGAAGTCCGAGGACTTGGCGTCGAGCTTGAAGCGCTGCAGCAGCGAGGCGGCCCGCTCGTCGATGGAGTTCTGCTGACCGCGCCAGATGCCCGGGACGAGCGCCCGGAAGAAGTTCTCGCCGCGCTGGCCGGTGGCCCCCAGGCGCATGTTCTCCAGCACGGTCATCCGCGAGAGCGCCTTGGTGAGCTGGAAGGTCCGCACCATCCCGCGCCGGGCGACCTTGTAGGCCGCGACGCCGCCGAGCGACCTGCCCTCGAAGGTCCAGGTGCCGTCGTTGGGCTTGTCGAACCCGGTGAGCAGGTTGAAGAACGTGGTCTTGCCCGCGCCGTTGGGCCCGATCAGCGCGGTGATGGCGCCGCGCTGGACCTCCAGGTGCTCCACCTCGACGGCGACCAGGCCGCCGAAGCGCCGGGTGACGCCGTCGGCGACGAGGATCGGGTCGGGCTTGGGGACCCCTGGCCGGGCCTCCAGGCCCACCAGGCCGGCGGCGCCGGTGCGGGGGCCGGACGACGCCTCGCCGGTCGGGGCGGGCTCGTCCTGCGAGAGGCGGACCGAGCCGTCGCGGTCAGCGGCCATCGAGCGCCAGCTCCTTCTTGTCACCGAACAGACCCTGCGGACGGAAGATCATCAGTGCCATCAGCAGCAGGCCCACGAGGATCTGCCGGATGATGCCGACCTGGTTGACGTTCATGATGCTGTCCGCGATGAAGTCGCCCTGCACGGCCTGGAACAGCACGTTCTCCAGCCCGGTGAACAGCGTGCTGAACAGGATCGCCCCGACGACCGGACCGATCACCCGCCCGGCGCCGCCGAGGATCATCGCCGTGAAGGCGAAGAAGGTGAACAGGCTGCTGTAGTTGTCCGGCTGGATGGAGGAGTTGGCCAGCGCGAACGCGAAGCCGGCCAGCGCACCGAACACGCCGCCGAGGACCAGCGACTGCATCTTGTAGCCGACGACGTTCTTGCCGAGGCTGCGGGCGGCGTCCTCGTCCTCGCGGATGGCCCGGAGCACCCGGCCCCAGGGGCTGCGCATGAGCATGAAGACCAGCAGGCTGACCAGCAGGACGAGCGTCCACCCGACCAGCAGCAGCCAGGCCCGGTTGGCGTCGTAGTCGATCGGGCCGAGGCCGTACCGCCCCTCCGCCAGGGGGTTGAGGTCGTAGAAGCCCTGGGCGAAGCCGCTGAGGCCGGACGAGCCGCCGCTCACGTCCCGCAGGGTGGCCGACCGGAAGACCAGGCGCAGGGCCTCGGAGCTCGCGATGGTGACGATCGCGAGGTAGTCGGCGCGCAGGCGCAGCGTGGGGATGCCGAGCAGCAGCGCGAGCACCACCGCTCCGCCGAGCCCGAGCAGCAGGGAGAGCCCGAAGGACAGGCCGAAGTACGTGACGCCGGTGCCCAGGCCGTACGCCCCGATGGCGACGAACCCGACCTGGCCGAAGTTCAGCAGGCCGGTGTAGCCGAAGTGGACGTTGAGCCCGATGGCGGCCAGGGCCAGGTAGAGGGACTCGGCGTTGAACAGCGCCGTGAGCGTGTTGTCGAAGATCACTCCGAAGTCCACGGGGACCTCCTGACGGGCCGGGGGGCGGTCGGGACAGGGGTGGCGGTCATCCGATGCGCTCCGCGCGGCCGAGGATGCCCTGGGGGCGGACGATGAGGATGAGGATGAGCACCACGAGGGCGCCGACGACCTGCAGCTCGGCGGGGATGAACAGCGTCGACAGCTGGGTGAACACGCCGATGACCAGGCTGCCGACGAGGGCGCCGTAGGCGGTGCCCAGGCCGCCGAGCGTGACGCCGGCGAACAGCAGCAGCAGCACGTTCTGGCCGAGCTGGTAGCCGACCTGCTGCGACAGCGCCAGGAACACGCCGCCGAGCACGGCCAGGCCGGCCCCGACGGCCCAGACGACGTTGATCACGCGCTCGACGTCGATGCCGGACGAGGCGGCCAGCGACGGGTTGTCCGACACCGCGCGGGTCGCCTTGCCGATGCGGGTGCGGGTCAGGGCCAGGCCGATGGCGATGAGCACGACCAGCGCCACGGCGATGATCACCAGGTCGCGCTGCAGGATCGTGATCGGTCCCAGCACGAGGGGGTCCTGCGTGGAGTACTGGGCGTACGAGCGCTGCGAGCCGCCGTAGAAGTAGAGGTAGACGTAGCGCAGCACCAGCGACAGGCCGATGCTGACGACGAGCGCCGCGATCAGGCCGGTGCCGCGCCGGCGCAGCGGCCGCCACAGCCCGCGGTCGAGCAGCGAGCCGAAGGCCGCGCCGACGACCACGGCGATGAGGGTCGCCGGGATGAGGTTGAGCCCGAGCCCGACGTTGAACACGTAGCCCAGCAGCGCCCCGCCGGTGACGAGCTCGCCGTGGGCGAAGTTGGTCAGGCCGGTCGTGCCGAAGATGAGCGACAGCCCGATGGCGGCCATCGCCAGGACCAGGCCGAACTGCAGCCCCCCGACGAGCAGCTGCGGGGCCTGGTCGAACTTCGACGCCGTCTCGCGGGTGCCCTCGCCGAAGGTGAAGCCCGCGGGAGCGGGGTTGCCGGCCCGGACCGTCACGTCGCGCGACTCCGGCCGCGGCACCACGCCCTCCGGCAGGCTCGCCGGGTCCAGCCGCACGGTGTAGGTGCCGGCGGCGGGGACCGGGACGTCGAACTGGCCGCGCGCGTTGGTCGTCCCCCGCGTCACCTCGGTGCCGCCCTGCTGCACGAGCACGACGACGCCGACCAGCGGCTGGCGCTCCTCGTCGCGCAGGGTGCCGCGGATCGACTGCGTCGCCGCGCCGCCCCCGGGGCCGGCGGAGGTCGAGGGGCTGGGCGTCGCCGACTGCGCCGAGGCGGGCGCGGCGCCGAGCAGCAGCCCGAGCAGCGCGACCACCGCGAGGACCAGGGCCGTCAGCCGTCCGGCCGGCGCACGTCGGGGCGGGGCGAGCGGGACGGGCGAGCGGTGACCCACGCGCGGGCTCCTTCATCGTGGTCGCACGGGTGGCCACCTGCTGGCCCACCTGCGGTGCGGCCCCCCTCGACGAGGAGGAGCGCGCCACTCAACCACGAGGTCGGACGCCCCGGCACCGCCTCCGGCGCCGATGTCGCCCGTCGTCACCCGGTCGTGTCGTGCGCGTGCCGGACGCGTTCCGGACACGTCGCGGACGTGTTGCCGAGCGGTGTCGACCGGGTGCTCTGCGTAGGGTCGGCGGGTGCTCCGGGTCGAGCGGCTCCACGTCTCGTACGGGCCCGTGCCCGCGCTCGTCGACGTCGGCCTCGAGGTGGCGGCCGGCGAGGTCGTCGCCCTCGTCGGCGCCAACGGCGCGGGACGCACGACGCTGCTGCGCACCGTGTCGGGGCTGCTGCGGCCCCGCTCCGGGCGGGTGCTGCTCGACGGGGAGCTGCTGACCGGGCTCGGCCCGGCCGCGGTGGTCGCCCGCGGGGTCGGGCACGTCCCACAGGGGCGGCGGGTCTTCGGCCGGATGAGCGTCCGGGAGAACCTGCTCGTCGGGGCGCACCTGACGTCGGGGGCAGCGATGGACGAGGTGCTGGCGCTGTTCCCGGTCCTCGGCGAGCGCGCCGGCCAGGCCGCGGGGACGCTGTCCGGCGGCGAGCAGCAGCAGCTCGCCCTCGGGCGCGCCCTCATGACCGAGCCGCGGGTGCTCCTGCTGGACGAGCCGACGACCGGGCTGTCGCCGCTGGCCGCGGCCGACGTGCTGGCGGCCGTGCGCACGGTCCGCGACCGGGGGACGGCGGTGCTGCTCGTCGAGCAGGCCGAGCCCGCGCTGCGGGCCGCGGACCGCGGGGTCGTGCTCGAGGCGGGCCGGGTGGTCCTGTCCGGGCCGGCGGCCGACCTGCTCGCCGACGACGGCGTCCGTCGCGCCCACCTGGGCTGAGCAGGCGACGTCTCTGCCCAGCAGGTCCGGGTCCGGCCTTTGGCTCCGCGCCGGTCTTCCCCGACCCTGCGCGTTCTCTACTCGGACGGACCCGGACCGCCGCGCGGGACGCTAGCCCTCGCCCGGAGAGGCCGTCAACGGGGGTCAGAGCAGCGCGGTCACCAGGGCCGTGAGCAGCGGGGCGGCGACCAGCGCGGGCAGCATGTCGCCGACGGGCACCGCCTTGACCGCGAGCAGCCGCAGCCCGACCCCGAGCAGCAGCACGCCGCCGGTCGCCGTGGTGGCCGCCACGAGGGCCTCGGGCAGCAGGTCGCCGAGCAGGGCGCCGAGCGCCGTGAGCGAGCCCTGGACCACCAGGACGGACAGCGCCGAGGCGGCCACCCCCCAGCCGAGCGAGGCGGCGAAGGCCAGCGACGCGAAGCCGTCGAGGGTGCTCTTGAGGGCCAGCTGCTCGATGCCGCGGCCGAGGCCGTCCGACAGCGGGCCGAGCACGGCGAGCGGGCCGATGCAGAACACCAGCGAGGCGGTGACCCAGCCCTCGACGAACCGGGCCCGGCCCGCCTCACCGGTGCCGGCCGGGGAGAGCCGGCGCTGCAGGGCCGCGCCGACGCCCTCCAGGCGGTCCTCCAGCCGCAGCAGGCTGCCGGCGAGGCCGCCGAGCAGCAGTGCGCCCAGCACGACGAGCAGGCCGCCGGAGCCGACCGCGTCGCGGTACTCCCGGGCGGCCAGCCCGTCGGCGACGTTGAGCCCGCCGATCACCAGGGTCACCAGGCCGAGCGCGTCGGTGACCGTCGAGCGGGTGCGCTCGGGCAGCCGGCCGCGCAGCGCGATGCCGGCGCCGGAGCCCAGGAGCACCGCCGCCACGTTGAGCAGGGTCCCCGCGCCCCGGAACACGCCGGACCTCCGCGATCGTCGGGTGCCGGCGGGCGCTACGGCGCGGCCCGCGGGTCGGGTCGAGCCTAGGAGCCGCCCCGCCGGGCCCCCCCGGCACCGCCCGGGACGTCCCGGCGCAGGACGTCCCGCGGCGGGCTCCGCGGGCCCGCGGAGCGTCGTACCCCCCGCCTAGACTCCCGCCGTGGCCGCCAAGCAGACCCCGCCCGACGCCGAGCCCGCCCGCCCGCGGCTGCTGCTGCTCGACGGGCACTCGCTGGCCTACCGCGCCTTCTTCGCGCTGCCGGTGGAGAACTTCTCGACCACCGACGGCCAGCCGACCAACGCGGTGTACGGCTTCACGGCCATGCTCATCAACGTCCTGCGCGACGAGCAGCCGACCCACCTCGCCGTCGCCTTCGACGAGAGCGCGCCGACCTTCCGCCACGAGGCCTACGCCGACTACAAGGCCGGCCGGGCCGAGACCCCGACCGACTTCCGCGGGCAGGTCAGCCTCGTCAAGGAGGTGCTCGACGCCCTGCGCGTGCCGCGGGTGAGCAAGCCCGGGTTCGAGGCCGACGACGTCATCGCCACCCTCGCGAGCCAGGCCGCCTCCGACGGGATGGACGTCCTCGTCGTCACCGGCGACCGCGACGCCTTCCAGCTCGTGAGCGACCGCGTCACCGTGCTCTACAACAGCCGCGGCGTGTCCGACATGCGGAGGATGACCCCGGACGCCGTCCTCGACAAGTACGGCCTGAGCCCGGAGCAGTACCCCGAGTTCGCCGCCCTGCGGGGCGACCCCAGCGACAACCTGCCCAACGTGCCGGGCCTCGGCGAGAAGACGGCGACCAAGCTCATCCAGCAGTACGGCGACGTCGGCTCGCTCATCGACCACGTCGACGAGGTCCGGGGCAAGATGGGCGACAGCCTGCGCGCGCACGCCGCGAGCGTGCTGCGCAACCGCCAGCTCACCGAGCTCGACCGCGACGTGCCCCTCGAGGTGGGCCCCCCCGACCTGCGCCTCGGGCAGTGGGACCGCGACGAGGTCCACAAGGTCTTCGACGCCCTGCAGTTCCGGGTGCTGCGCGAGCGGCTCTACGCCACCCTCTCCGCGGTCGAGCCCGAGGCCGAGCAGGGCTTCGACGTCGACGCGCGCCTGCTGGAGCCGGGCGAGCTGCCGCCCTTCCTGGCCGGCCTGCCCGCCGGCGTCCGGGTCGGGGTCCACGTCGTCGGCGCGTGGGGCCGCGGGACGGGCGACGCGACCGGCCTCGGGCTCGCGGCCGCGTCGCCCGGCGACGACGCCGCCGCCCGGCCCGACGACGCCGCCTACGCCGACCTCACCCGGCTCAGCCCGGAGGACGAGGCGGCGCTCGGGGCGTGGCTGGCCGACCCGTCCGTCGAGAAGGCGCTGCACGACGCCAAGGGGCCGCTGCTCGCGCTGCAGGCCCGCGGCTGGGAGGTCGGCGGCGTCACCAGCGACACCGCGCTGGCGGCCTACCTCGCCCTGCCCGGGCAGGGCAGCTTCGACCTCGGCGACCTCGCGCTGCGCTACCTGCGCCGCGAGCTGCGCGCCGAGACCGGCGCGGCCGACGGGCAGCTGACCCTCGACGGCGGCGAGCAGGCCGATGACGAGGTGGCCGCGGCGTCGGCGGTGCTGCACGCCCGGGCGGTGGCCGACCTCGCCGTCGCCCTCGACCAGGACCTCGAGCGGCGCGGCGGCACCCGCCTGCTCCACGACGTCGAGCTCCCGCTGGTGCGGGTGCTGGCCGACTGCGAGCGGGTCGGCATCGCGGCCGACGTCGACCACCTCGTCGGGCTGGAGACCCGCCTGCGCGAGCTGGTCAAGGCCGCGGCCGAGTCGGCGTACGAGAGCGTCGGGCACGAGTTCCACCTCGGCAGCCCCAAGCAGCTGCAGGCGCTGCTGTTCGAGGAGCTCGGCCTGCCGAAGACGAAGAAGATCAAGACCGGCTGGACGACGGACGCCGACGCGCTGCAGAACCTGCTGGGCTCCCACCCGGTCGTCGAGCGGCTGCTGCACCACCGCGAGATGACCCGGCTGCTCATGGTCGTGGAGAAGCAGCTGCTGCCCACGGTCGCCGACGACGGGCGCATCCACACGACCTTCAAGCAGATGGTCGCCGCGACCGGCCGGCTGTCCAGCGACAACCCCAACCTGCAGAACGTGCCGATCCGCACGGCCCAGGGCCGGGAGATCCGCCAGGGCTTCGTCGCCGGGCCCGGCTTCGAGTCGCTCATGACCGCCGACTACTCGCAGATCGAGATGCGGATCATGGCCCACCTGTCGCAGGACGACGGCCTCAAGGAGGCGTTCTCGACGGGGGAGGACCTGCACACCTTCGTGGCCAGCCGGGCGTTCGGGGTGCCGGTCGAGCAGGTCGACCCGGAGCTGCGGCGCCGCGTCAAGGCCATGTCGTACGGCCTGGCCTACGGGCTGTCGGCGTACGGCCTGGCCACCCAGCTGCGGATCTCCACGGAGGAGGCCCGCGAGCAGATGACGGCCTACTTCGAGCGGTTCGGCGGCATCCGCGACTACCTGCGCGACGTCGTCGACCAGGCCCGCAAGGACGGCTACACCTCCACGGTCCTCGACCGCCGCCGCTACCTGCCCGACCTGCTCAGCGACAACGGGCAGCGCCGCGCGATGGCGGAGCGGATGGCCCTCAACGCACCTATCCAGGGCAGCGCGGCCGACGTCATCAAGCTGGCGATGCTCGGCGTCTCCCGTGCGCTGCGCGAGCAGGGCCTGCGTTCCCGGCTGCTCCTGCAGGTGCACGACGAGCTCGTGCTGGAGGTCGCCGACGGTGAGCGCGACGCGCTCGAGGCGCTGGTGCGCCGCGAGATGGGGTCCGCCTACCCGCTCGACGTCGCGCTCGACGTGAGCGTCGGCGTCGGCCGCACCTGGGACGAGGCAGGGCACTGAGCGCCGCGACGACGCCGCCGGCCCCGCCCGGCCGGCTGCGCACCGCGGTCTTCCTGCCGCCGTTCGACGAGCTCGCCGACCCGCGCGTCCTCGCCCGGCTCGCGGCCGAGGCCGAGCAGGGCGGCTGGGACGGCGTGTTCCTGTGGGACCACGTCGCCTACCGCGAGCCGGTCCGCGCGGTCGCCGACCCGTGGGTGGCGCTGGCCGCGGTCGCGACCGCCACCGAGCGGGTCCGGCTCGGCCCGATGGTCACCCCGCTGCCGCGCCGCCGGGCGGTCGTGGTGGCCCGGCAGGTCGCGACCCTCGACCAGCTGTCCGCCGGGCGGCTGACCCTCGGGGTCGGGATCGGCGGCGACGGCAGCGGCGAGCTGTCCGCGACCGGCGAGCAGCTCGACGCCCGGCTGCGGGGCGCCGCGCTCGACGAGGCGCTCGAGGTGCTGGCGCGGGCCTGGACGGGGGAGCGGGTCGACCACCGGGGCGACCACCACGTCGTCGACGGCCTGACGCTGCTGCCCACACCGGTGCAGCGACCCGGACCACCGGTCTGGGTGGCGGTGCGCCACGGCAACCGCGCGCCGCTGCGCCGGGCGGCGCGCCACGACGGGGTGTTCCCCATCGAGGTGCCGTCGCCGGACCAGCTGGCCGAGCTGGTCGCCGAGGTCCACGCGCTGCGCGACCCCGGCCGCGGCGCCCTCGACGTGGCCGTCGGCGGCGCCCCCGGCACGGACCCCGCGGACTGGGCGGCGGCCGGCGCCACCTGGTGGCTGACCGCGTTCCCGATCACCACCACCGTGGCGGACGTCCGGGCCGCGCTGCGCGACGGCCCACCCCGTTAGCCCGGGGCGAGCTCGAGCAGCATCCGCGTGTTGCCCAGCGTGTTGGGCCGCACCCGCGCCAGGTCGAGGAACTCCGCCACGCCCTCGTCGGGCGACTGCAGCAGCTCGGCCTCGACGCCCGGGTCGACGAGCACCCGCTCCACCGCTGTGAAGCCGTGCCGGCCGAAGAACGCCGTCTCGAAGGTCAGGCAGAACACCCGCGAGACGCCGAGCGCCCGGGCGTGGTCCAGGACCTGCTCGAGCAGCAGGTGGCCCACGCCGCCGCCCTGCACCGACGGGTCCACCGCGAGCGTGCGGACCTCCGCCAGGTCGGCCCAGAGCACGTGCAGCGCGCCGCAGCCGACGACCCGCGTGTCGTCGTCCTGCTCCACCGCGACGAAGAACTCCTGCACGTCCTCGTACAGCGTCACCGTCGCCTTGCCGAGCAGCCGGCGGTCCGGCGTCCACCGGTCCACCAGGTCCCGGACCTGCGGGACGTCGGCGGTACGCGCGCGGCGCACCCGGACCCGGGCGGCGGCGGGGCTCAGCTCGCTTCCCCGGCCGCCTGCACCAGCTCGGCCAGGCTGTCGCGCAGGTGCCCGACGAGGTCGGGCAGGTCGGGCACGGCCTCGGCGTCGCTGAGCAGGCCGTACGTCACCGAGCCGTGGTAGCTGACGATCGCGATGGCCAGCGTGTGGTCCGGGGCGAGGAAGGCCAGCGGCGCGAGGTCGGTCATCTGCCGCCCGAGCAGGTAGAGCGGCACCTGCGGGCCGGGCACGTTGGTGACGAGCAGGTTGTACATCCGGCTGGAGAAGCCGAGCCGCGACAGGGGGGCGAGCAGCGCCGGGGGCAGCGCGTTCTCGAAGGAGCTGATGACCTGGGCGCCCTCGGCCGCGCGGGAGGTCTTGAGCTCCTGCATCCCCCGGCGGACCCTGGACAGGCGCTCCACGGGCTGGCGGACCCCGACGGGCAGCGGCGCCATGATGATCGCGATCTCGTTGCCGGCGGCGCTCGCGCGCTCGGCGGTGCGGATCGAGACCGGGATGCACGCGCGCAGCTCGAGCCCGCTCACGTCGGTGCCCCGGCCCTCGAGGAACCGCCCGAGCGCGCCCGCGACGACCGCGAGCACCACGTCGTTGACGGTCGCGCTGAACGCGTCCTTGACCGCCTTGTAGTCGCCGAGCTCGTGGCGGACCAGCTCCACCCGGCGGTACGAGCCGGGCGGCACGTTGAGGGCCGTCGCCGGCGCCCCGCTCACCAGCGGGGCGAGGGCGGTGGCGAGGGAGGCCGCGGTCGAGACGACCTCCCGGAGCGCCCGCCGCGGCTGCACGGCGAGGGCCAGGCCGCGCACCGAGCGGTCGAGCACGCTGCTCAGCGCGCCGGCCGCCCCGCGCACCAGCAGGTCGGCGGTGCCGGGGGTCGGCTGCGGCTCCCACGGCTGGCTGTCCACCGGGCGCGTCTGCGGGGTGAAGTCCAGCAGCGCGGTGAGCAGGTCCACGCCGCCGACGCCGTCGATCATCGCGTGGTGGGTCTTGCAGATGAGCGCCCAGCGGCCGTCCTCGAGGCCCTCGACGAGCCACATCTCCCACAGCGGCTTGGTCCGGTCGAGCCGCTGGCTGAAGATGCGCGAGGTCAGCGTGTGCAGCTGCGCGTCGCTGCCCGGCTTCGGCAGCGCGGTGTGCCGGACGTGGTAGCCGATCCGGAACTGCCGGTCCTCGGCCCAGACCGGCCGCCCCGTCCCGAACGGCATCTCGACGAGCTTCTGCCGGTAGCGCGGCACCAGGGACAGCCGCGAGGCGATGTGCTCGCGGAACTGCTCGCCGGTCGGCGGGGGTCCCTCGAACATGCCGAGGCCGCCGATGTGCATGTGGGCGCCGCCGTCCTCCTGGTGCAGGAAGCCCGCGTCGATGCTGCTGAGCCGGTCGAGGTGTCCCTGAGCCACGCGCGGTCCTGTCCTCCGCCCCGCCGTCCGCGGGGATGTGCTGGCCGGCTGTCGCCGGGAGCACTGTGACGCATGCCGCCCGGGGGGCACGCGGGTGTGCCCCGCAGACGGCAGGGGTAGCCGCCGGGGGGCGGTTCCCGCCTGCCGCTGTTCCCGTCCTGGACCGTCCGACTCGCCCTGGAGGCGCTGTGCTGCTCGACCCCGCCCCGATCCTGCTCGACGGCGCGTGGCTGTCGGGGCCGGAGGAGCTGCTCGAGGTGCGCGACCCCCGCACCGACGAGCTGGTCGGCCGGGTGCCGCTGTGCGGGCCCGCCGAGGTGGCCGCAGCGGTCGACGGGGCCGTGAAGGCCGCACCGGGCTGGGCGCGGACGAGCCCTGGCGACCGCTCCGGCCTGCTCAAGGCCGCGGCCCGCGCGCTGCGCGAGCGCGCCGAGGAGATCGCCGAGCTGCAGGCACGGGAGGGCGGCAAGCCGCTGGGCGACTCCCGCGGCGGCGTCGAGGCAGGCATCGGCAGCCTGGAGCAGTACGCCGAGCTCGGCCCGCTGCACCGCGGCCGCGCCCTGCAGGGCGGCTGGGACTCCACCGACGTCATGCGCTTCGAGCCGCGCGGCGTCGTCGTCGTGCTCACCCCGTGGAACGACCCGGTCGCCATCGCCCTGCAGGGCCTCGCGGCCGCGCTGGCGGCCGGCAACACCGTGGTGTTCAAGCCGAGCGAGCGCACGCCGCTCAGCGGCGGCCTGGTCGCCGAGGTGCTGGCCGAGCAGCTACCGCCGGGCGTGCTGCAGGTCCTGCACGGCGACGGCCGCACCGGTGCGCCGCTCGTGGCGTCCCCGCAGGTCGACGCGGTGTACCACGTCGGCTCCAGCGCGACGGGCCGCTCGATCGCGCAGGCCTGCGCGGCCACCGGCGCCCACCCGGTGCTGGAGAACGGCGGCAAGGACGCCGTGGTCGTGGACGCGGGCGTGGACCCCGCGTGGGCCGCCTCCCAGGTCGCGATGGGCGCGTTCGCCAACGCCGGCCAGATCTGCGTGGCCGTGGAGCGCGTCTACGTCCACGAGGCCGTCGCCGAGCCGTTCCTGGCCGCCCTCGTCGGTGAGGCGCAGGCCCGCGAGGCCGACCCGCAGCCGCTGGTGGACCGCAGGCAGCGCGAGATCGTCTCCCGGCACGTCGAGCAGGCCGCGTCCGCCGGTGCGCAGGTGCTGACCGGCGGGCAGGTGCCGGAGGGGGCGGGTGCCTTCTACCCGGCGACCGTGCTCGCCGGCTGCACCGAGGACATGGACGTCATGCGCGAGGAGACCTTCGGACCGGTCGCGGCCGTGCGCGTGGTGGCCAGCTTCGACGAGGCGCTCGCGGCGGCGGCGCAGTCGTCGTACGGGCTGGCGGGGACGGTCCTCACGCCGGACTTCGAGCACGCCCAGCGGGCGGCCCGGGAGCTGCCGGTCGGCACCGTCAAGGTCAACGCGGTCTTCGGCGGGGCACCCGGTGGGGCGGCGACGCCGGGTCGGGGCAGCGGACAGGGGCTCGGGTACGGCCCGGAGCTGCTCGACGAGCTGAGCCGGGTCAAGGTCGTCCACTGGGAGCCGGCGCCGACGGCCTGACACCCGGACGGGTGCTCAGCGCGGGCCCGGTCCTCCCGAGGGGAGGAGAGCGGCCCTGTCCGGGGTCACGCCGACCTGGGGAGCCCGATGAGCGAGCGCGTGCTGCGGGCGGCCGCGGCGCTGGCCGCCCCGGCGCTCGCGCTCTCCCTGCTCGCGGTCCCCGACGTCCGGGCGGCGCTGCAGGCGGCGGTCGCCCCCGTGGTGCAGGCGCAGGACCTGCGGCCGGTCGCCGTGCAGCAGCCCGGCACCGGGCGTCGTGCGGCACGCGGCTGGGACACGACCGTGCACGGCGGCTCACCGGTCACGGTGTCGTCCGGGACCATCGGCCGCCAGCCCCGGACCGCGTCGTCCGGGCGGATGCGCCCCGCGCCGCTGCCGCCCCCTCCGCCGCCCGCCGCCCCCTGGGACAGGACCCCGCGCGTCGCAGGGCGTGCGGCTCCCGCGCTGCCCCCCGTCGAGCTCGGGCCCGTGCAGCGCCTGACCCGCACGGTCGCGGCCGGCGAGGGGGTCCTGCTGCCCGCCGGCGCCGGCGTCGCCCACGTGCTGTGCTCGGGACCGGCCGCGCCGCGCGCCACGTACTGGCTGGACGACAGCAGCGGCGCGGGCACGGTCGTGCACCGCGCGGACGGTGCCGGGACCTACGACCTGTGGTGGCGGCGGGCGAGCCGCAGCCACAGCGGTCGGCAGGACTGCCCGCCTGAGTGAGCCAGATTGTGACCTGGGTCACAGCGCTGGGGACGAACGCGCTCAGAACGTGCGTGATGCCGACCATCTAGTCCGAAAGGACCATGGCCGACGGAACGAGGTTCGGGTCACAGTGCCGCGGGCGCCGCTCCCGGCCGCCCGGGTGCCCCTGTGCGCACTCTCCTCGAGGCACCGCTCGGGCGGTGCTCCTGCACGCCCCGCCCGGGGCGGGAACGAGAGTCCATGACCTCGGTGCGCGTCCGCACCTGCGCCGCCGGCTCGGCCCTCGCGGTCGTCACCGGCCTGCTCACCTCGTCGAGCTCCCTGCTCGGCGCCGACGTCGCCACCGTGGCCGTGCTGGGCGTCGGTTTCGGCGCCGCCCTCGGCTTGATCGGCGACCGGAGCCCGGGCGAGCGCGCCCTCGGCTTCCTCGTCGGCTTCCTCGCCGCGTGGCTCGGCTACGCCCTGCGCGCCGGTCTGCTGCCCGACATCCCCGCCGGCCGAGGCGTCGCCGTCGTGGTCGTCGTCGCGATCGTCACCGCCGTCGCGACCGCCTCGGCCGACCGCCTGCCGCTGTGGACCGGCCTGCTCGGCGCCGCGGCGCTCGCCGGCGCGTACGAGCTCGTCTTCGCCGCCGACCCGACCGCGTTCGCCGGCGAGTCGACGACGGCCGCCACGTCGGTGCTGCTCGCGGTCGCCGTGGGCTTCGTCGTCGCCACCGCCGTGCCCCTGCTGCTCGGGGGCGACCGCTCCCCGGCCACGGACCACGACGCGCGGCACGCAGCCCCCACCTCCACCTCCGGATCGAGCTCCTCGCTCACCTCTCTGCTCAAGGACGGCAACGCGTGACCCGCGCCCCTCACCTGCTCCGCTCGCTGACCGTCTGCACCGCGCTGTCGGGCACGCTCGCGCTCGCCCTGGCCGTACCGGCCGGCGCCGCCACCTCCGGCGCCCCCACGGTCTTCAACACCGAGACGGTCTCCGCGCAGCTGTCCCCGAACGGCTCCGTGGACACCGCGCGGCTGTTCAACCAGCTGGTCGTCACCGGCGACGGCACCGCGACCATCGCCGACCCCACCTCGTCCAAGGGCCTGCGGGCCCTCGACGGGTTCTCCGGGCCCGAGGTCCGCGACGACATGGCGCGCTACGACATCGACGTCAGCGGCAGCGAGGAGCGGCGCACGGTCGCCGACTTCCCCAAGGACCGGCTGCCGGTCACCGTCGAGGCGGAGTACCGCCTGGACGGCGTGCAGGTGTCCGCGGCGGACCTGGTCGGCAAGAGCGGCGAGCTCGAGGTGCGCTACACCGTCGAGAACGTCACCGGCGAGCCCACCGAGATCAGCTTCATCGACTTCCAGGGCAAGACGGTCAACAAGACCGTGGACGTCGTGACTCCGTACGTCGGCCAGCTGACGACCACGCTGCCGGCGTCCTTCCGCGAGCTGCGCTCCAACCGCGCCGACATCGCCGGCGACGGCCGCGGCGGACACCAGGTCGCCTTCACGATGGCGCTGTTCACCCCGATCGGTGCCAACCAGCACGTGCTGTCCTACACGGCGCAGGTGACCGACGCCGAGCTCCCGCCGGCGCACATCCAGCTCGTGCCGGTGGAGCCCGAGCGCAAGCCCGAGCTCGCCTTCGGCCAGCGCGGCTTCGAGGAGGGCGCGGCCTCCGCCGCCACCCTCGCCGGTGGCGCCGGGCAGGTCGACGCCGGCCTGCTCGCGCTGCAGGCCGGTGCCAGCAAGCTGCTCGGCGGGCTCACGCAGCTCCGGGACGGCGCGAACCAGCTCAACGCCGGCCTCGAGGACACGGCGGTGCCCGGCGCGAACAAGCTCGCCGACGGCCTCGACCAGCTCGACACCGGTGCCGGCTCCCTCTCCAACGGGCTCGGCGAGCTGAGCACCGGGGCGACCAGCCTGCGCGCGGGCCTGCTCCGGGCCGACGCCGGCGCGACCCAGCTCTCCGGCGGCCTGGACCAGCTCGACACCGGTGCCGGCTCCCTCGCCAACGGGCTCGGCGACGCCCGCACCGGCGCGCAGTCGCTGTCCTCGGGCCTCGGCCAGCTCGACGACGGGGCCGGCACGCTCTCGGCCGGCCTCGGCGAGCTCCGGGAGAAGGCGGCGCCCCTCGGGCAGGGCACGGCGGACCTGGCGACCGGTGCGGCGGCGCTGGCCGCGGGCATCTCGCAGATCCAGGACGGCGTGGACGCCCTGCCGACGTCGATCCAGGAGAACCCGGGCTTCAAGCAGCTCAAGACCGGACTCCAGCGGATCGCTGCGGGGATCGGCGAGCACGACGACACGGAGCCCACGACGTTGCTCGGCGGGCTGAACGCGCTCGGGTTCGGCCTGCGCGGGCCGGCCGGTCGGACCGAGGGCAAGGACCCGAGCCCTCGCTGCGACACGACGCCGGAGTCCAAGCAGGAGGCCTGCGGCGTCGCCGACGGCATCGAGCTGGTGCAGGAGGGCCTCGACGAGGCGGCCAAGACCCCCAACGACGGCCTCGAGGGTGTCGTGCAGGACGCGATCACCGCGTACCGGGCTGTCGGCTGCCCGCCGGCGCCCGACGGCGCCTCCCCGGTGCCCGGCGTCCTGCCGCCGAACTTCCCCGGCCTGCCCCCCGCGTGCGCGGCGACGTCCAAGGTCGCCTTCGGTCTCGCGCTCCCTGCCGGCATCTCCCGGGACAACCCGGATGGCGGCGTCCTCGCCCAGACCCGGGCCTCGAAGGCCAACCTCCAGGTCGCGGCGGACAACCTCGAGGAGCTCTTCGAGGCCGTGGACAAGGCGATCCTCCCCGGTCTGAAGGCCATCAAGGGTCAGCTCTCCGGTGACGTCAACGCCAACGGGGAGATCGACACGTACAAGGACGCCACGCGGAACGAGGTGCCCGGCATCAAGGAGGGGCAGTTCGCGATCAGCGCCGGCATCGACACCCTCGTGCAGGGGATCAGCACCAACATCAGCACCGCCCTGGGCACCGCCGAGGCCGGGGCGAACAGGCTGGCCGTCGGCACCGAGCAGCTCGCGGGCAGCGCGCCCTCCCTGCTGGCCGGCATCGGACAGCTCGACGCCGGCGGCTCGCGGCTCGCGGCCGGCCTGGACAGCGCCTCCACCGGCAGCCGGAGGCTCGCGACCGGTTTGGTGGCGGCGGACACCGGCGCTCAGCGCCTCGCCGCCGGCATCGGCGACGCGTCCGAGGGCGGGTCCTCCCTCGCCGTCGGCCTCGGCACCGCCTCGACCGGCAGCGGCAAGCTCGCCGCCGGCCTGGTGAGCGCCGACTCCGGCGGGCAGCGGCTGGCCACGGGCCTGACCGACGCCGCCAACGGCGGGCAGCGGCTGGCCGACGGCCTCGTCTCCGCTGCCGACGGCAGCGCCAAGATCGCGGACGGTCTCGAGCAGGCCGCTCCCGGTGCCCGAGCGCTCGCCGACGGCGCGGGCCAGGCCAGCGAGACGGGCACCAAGCGCCTGGTGGCCGGTGGCGCGGCGGCCTCAGCGGCCAACGCCGAGCGCGCGGCGATCATGCGGGCGCTCGGGGAGAAGGGCGCAGCGGCCCTGCCGTACGGCGCCCCCGAGGGCGCGACCGGCACGGCGGCGTACGACCTGGTCCTGGCCGGTGCGTCGTCGGACACCCGCGACAACACCACCCGCGGTGTGGCGGCGCTCGGCCTGCTGGGCCTGGCCAGCCTCGGCGGCTTCGCCCTGCGGCGCCGCCAGACCTGATCCGAGCACGTCGAGCGGCCCGTCCCTCCGGGGGCGGGCCGTGCGCCGTGTCAGGCGGGGCGGCGGGCCACGAAGATCGCGGTGCCCGGCATGAGCCGGCCCCGCAGCGGCGACCACTGGCCCCACTCGCGGTCGTGCCCGTCCGGCCACTCCGGCTCCACGAGGTCCTCCAGCACCAGCCCGGCGGCGACGAGCTCGCGCACCCGGTCGCCCAGGGTCCGGTGGTGCTCGACGTACGAGGCGGTCCCGCCCGCGTCCACCTCCACGTACGGCGTGCGGTCGAAGTAGCTCTGGCCGACGGTCAGCCCGCCCGGCCCGGGGTCGTCCGGGAACGCCCACCGGGTCGGGTGGGTCACCGAGAACACGAGCCGCCCGCCGGGCCGCAGGACCCGCGCGGCCTCGGCCATGGCGCCGGCGGAGTCGGCGACGAACGGGATGCCTCCGAACGCCGACGCGACGACGTCGAAGGACGCGTCCCGGAACGGCAGCGACTGCGCGTCCGCCTGCACCAGCCGCTCCACCGCCGTGCCGCTGCGCGCGTCCAGCCGTCGCGACTGCGCCAGCTGCCCGAGCGACACGTCGAACGCGGTCACGCGGGCACCGGCACGGACCAGCCAGCGCGCGCCCTGCGCCGCGCCGCACCCCATCTCCAGCACGTCGCGCCCGCGCACGTCGCCGAGCAGCCGGGCATCGGCCTCGCGCACGCCCTCCGGGCACCACAGCAGGTCGGCGTCGCCGAGGAAGGCGCCGTGCTCGTCCTGGTACTCCTGGGCCGACGCGTCCCACCAGCGGCGGTTGGCCTGCGCGCTCTCCCGCGGGCCGGCGGGGCGGTGGGCGACGCCGGCAGCTTCGTTCGACGGGTCCGGGCTCATGCGGCTATCCTCTACGCACGCGTGTCCGCGCGTGCGCCCGCCCTCCTTCTCGACCCGCCGGCCCGATGCACTCCGTCTGCCGCCGGGTCCCGAACCCCACCCGCTCCGGAGCCTCTCCCTTGACGTCCACTCTCTCCACCCCCTCCACCCCGCAGGTCGCGATCAACGACATCGGGTCCATGGAGGACTTCCTCGCCGCCATCGACGAGACGATCAAGTACTTCAACGACGGCGACATCGTCGAGGGCACCATCGTCAAGGTCGACCGCGACGAGGTGCTGCTCGACATCGGCTACAAGACCGAGGGCGTCATCCCCTCGCGCGAGCTGAGCATCAAGCACGACGTCGACCCCAACGAGGTCGTCAAGGTCGGTGACCTGGTCGAGGCCCTCGTCCTCCAGAAGGAGGACAAGGAGGGTCGGCTCATCCTGTCCAAGAAGCGCGCGCAGTACGAGCGCGCGTGGGGCACGATCGAGAAGATCAAGGAGGAGGACGGCATCGTCACCGGCACGGTGATCGAGGTCGTCAAGGGCGGTCTGATCCTCGACATCGGCCTGCGCGGCTTCCTCCCGGCGTCGCTGGTCGAGATGCGCCGCGTGCGCGACCTCCAGCCGTACGTCGGCAAGGAGCTCGAGGCGAAGATCATCGAGCTGGACAAGAACCGCAACAACGTCGTGCTCTCCCGCCGCCAGTGGCTCGAGCAGACCCAGAGCGAGGTGCGCAGCACCTTCCTGGCGACCCTGCAGAAGAGCCAGGTCCGCTCCGGCGTCGTGTCCTCGATCGTCAACTTCGGCGCCTTCGTCGACCTCGGCGGCGTCGACGGCCTCGTCCACGTGTCCGAGCTGTCGTGGAAGCACATCGACCACCCGAGCGAGGTCGTCGAGGTCGGCCAGGAGGTCACCGTCGAGGTCCTCGACGTCGACCTGGACCGCGAGCGCGTCTCCCTGTCGCTGAAGGCGACGCAGGAGGACCCGTGGCAGCAGTTCGCCCGGACCCACGCCATCGCGCAGGTCGTGCCCGGCAAGGTCACCAAGCTCGTCCCGTTCGGCGCGTTCGTGCGCGTCGACGAGGGCATCGAGGGCCTGGTGCACATCTCCGAGCTGGCCGAGCGCCACGTCGAGATCCCGGAGCAGGTCGTCAACGTCGGTGATGACCTGCTCGTCAAGGTCATCGACATCGACCTCGAGCGCCGTCGCATCTCGCTGTCGCTCAAGCAGGCCAACGAGGGCGGCGTCGTCGACGAGACGGCCTTCGACCCGGCCCAGTACGGCATGGCGGCCAGCTACGACGAGCAGGGCAACTACCTCTACCCGGAGGGCTTCGACGCCGAGACCGGCGAGTGGCTGCCCGGCTTCGAGGCGGCCCGCGACGCGTGGGAGAAGCAGTACGCGGACGCGCAGAAGCGCTTCCAGGCCCACCAGGAGCAGATCACCCGCATGGCCGCCGCGGACATCGAGGCGGCCCTGCCCACCTCGTACACCTCCGCGACCGGCGGCGAGGGCGAGCCCGCTGCCGAGGAGGGTGGCGAGGTGGCCGCTCCGGCCGCGGTCCGTCCGGCGACCGCCCCGTCCGGTGGCACCCTGGCCTCCGACGAGGCCCTGCAGGCCCTGCGCGAGAAGCTCTCGGGCGGCGGCGCGTAGTCCCCAGCTCCTCCTCCGGAGCCCCTCGCCCCTCGGGGTGGGGGGCTCCGGTGCGTCCGGGGCGGCTAGGGTCCGCGCGTGCTGACGACGGGGCTGACGGGCGGCATCGGGTCGGGCAAGTCGACGGTCAGCCGGCTGCTCGCCGCGTGGGGGGCGGCCGTGGTCGACGCCGACGTGGTCGCGCGCGAGGTGGTGGCCCTGGGCACGCCCGGGCTCCAGCGGGTGGCCGAGGCGTTCGGCGACCAGGTGCTCCTGCCGGACGGCACGCTGGACCGGCCGGCGCTGGGGCAGCGCGTGTTCGGGCACCCGCAGGAGCTGGCACGCCTCAACGCGATCGTGCACCCGCTGGTGGGGGAGCGGACCCTGGAGCTGTTCGACGCGGCGCGCGGGTCGGGGGCCGAGGTGCTCGTCCACGACGTGGCCCTGCTCGTGGAGAACGGGCTGGCCGCCCGCTACGAGGCGGTCGTGGTCGTGGCGGCGACGGCCGCGACGCAGCTCCGGCGGCTGGTGGAGCGGCGCGGCATGAGCGAGGCGGACGCGCGGGCGCGGATCGACGCGCAGGCGACGCTGCCCGAGCGGCTGGCGGTGGCCACCCACGTCGTGCGCAACGACGGTCGCGTGGAGGACCTGGAGCCGCAGGTGCGCGCGGTCTGGGACGACCTGCTGGTGCGCGCCCGCGGGTAGGGGGCCGGCCGGTCCGCGGGAGGCGGCCGTCGGGAGCGTCCTGTCGGACCCCGGACGTACCGTTGAGGGGTGACTCCCCCTGTGACCGTGGCACCGCACGCGCACGGCGCCAAGCCCATCGTCCCGCGGCTCGCGACCGACCTGGCGCGCACCCAGCGGCGGTTCGAGGTCGTCTCCGACTACGAGCCGGCGGGCGACCAGCCGGCCGCGATCCTCGAGCTGGAGAGCCGGCTGGCCGAGGGCCGCCCGGACGTCGTGCTCCTCGGCGCGACGGGCACCGGCAAGAGCGCGACGACCGCCTGGCTGGTGGAGAAGGTGCAGCGGCCGACCCTGGTCATGGCGCCCAACAAGACGCTGGCCGCCCAGCTGGCCAACGAGTTCCGCGAGCTGCTGCCGCACAACGCGGTCGAGTACTTCGTCTCGTACTACGACTACTACCAGCCCGAGGCCTACGTCCCGCAGACCGACACCTACATCGAGAAGGACTCGTCGGTCAACGAGGAGGTCGAGCGCCTGCGCCACAGCGCGACGATGAGCCTGCTCACCCGCCGCGACGTCATCGTGGTGGCCTCGGTGTCCTGCATCTACGGCCTCGGCACCCCGCAGGAGTACGTCGACCGCATGGTCCGGCTGCGCGTCGGCGACACCATCGAGCGCGACCAGCTGCTGCGGCGGTTCGTCGACGTGCAGTACACGCGCAACGACCTCGCCTTCACCCGCGGCACCTTCCGCGTGCGCGGCGACACCGTCGAGGTGTTCCCGGTGTACGAGGAGCTCGCGGTCCGGGTGGAGATGTTCGGCGACGAGATCGAGCGGGTCATGACCCTGCACCCGCTCACCGGCGAGGTCGTGGAGGAGCACGAGGAGGTCTTCGTCTTCCCCGCGACCCACTACGTCGCCGGCCCCGAGCGCATGGAGCGGGCGATCGCCGGCATCGAGCTCGAGCTGGCCGACCAGCTCGCCGCGATGGAGGCTCAGGGCAAGCTGCTGGAGGCCCAGCGCCTGCGCATGCGCACGACCTACGACGTCGAGATGATGCGCCAGGTCGGCTTCTGCAACGGCATCGAGAACTACTCGCGCCACATCGACGGCCGCGCCACCGGCACCGCCCCGCACACGCTGCTCGACTACTTCCCCGAGGACTTCCTGCTCGTCATCGACGAGTCCCACGTGACGGTCCCGCAGATCGGCGCGATGTACGAGGGCGACCGCAGCCGCAAGCGCACCCTCGTCGACCACGGCTTCCGGCTGCCCAGCGCGATGGACAACCGGCCGCTGAAGTGGGAGGAGTTCCTCGAGCGCGTCGGCCAGACGGTGCACCTGTCGGCGACCCCCGGGCCGTACGAGCTGTCGCGGGTGCGCGCCGATGTCGTCGAGCAGGTCATCCGGCCGACCGGGCTGGTCGACCCGGAGATCGTGGTCAAGCCCACCAAGGGCCAGATCGACGACCTGGTGCACGAGATCCGGCTCCGCGCCGAGCGCGACGAGCGGGTGCTGGTCACCACGCTGACCAAGAAGATGAGCGAGGACCTCACCGACTACCTGCTCGAGCTCGGCGTGCGCGTGCGCTACCTGCACTCCGAGGTCGACACCATCCGCCGCATCGAGCTGCTCAAGGAGCTGCGCCAGGGCGAGTACGACGTCCTCGTCGGCATCAACCTGCTGCGCGAGGGCCTCGACCTGCCCGAGGTGTCGCTGGTGTCGATCCTCGACGCCGACAAGGAGGGCTTCCTGCGCAGCGGGACCAGCCTCATCCAGACCATCGGCCGCGCGGCGCGCAACGTGTCCGGCCAGGTGCACATGTACGCCGACACGATCACGCCCAGCATGGCCAAGGCGATCGACGAGACGAGCCGCCGGCGCGCCAAGCAGGTCGCCTACAACCTCGAGCGCGGCGTCGACCCGCAGCCGCTGCGCAAGCGGGTCGCCGACATCCTCGACGACCTCGTCCGGGAGGGTGCCGACGGCGAGCTCGTCGGGGGGGCCGGCCGGCAGCAGTCTCGCGGCAAGGCGCCGGTGCCCGGCATGTCCAGCCGCAGCGGCACGGTCGGCAAGCACGCCAAGGAGCTGTCGGGCATGCCGCGGGCGGACCTGGCGCAGCTGATCCAGCAGCTGTCCGACCAGATGCACGAGGCGGCCCGCGACCTGTCCTTCGAGCTCGCGGCCCGGCTGCGCGACGAGGTCAACGAGCTCAAGAAGGAGCTGCGCGGGATGGACGCCGCAGGGGTGCGCTGACCGCTCGCCACGTCCGAGCGGGGCGCCCCGGTCCTGTCGGTGGTCGGTCGTAGCGTCCGGGCATGAGCCCGCGCAGGACGAGCACCGGCCCCGCGGCCTACCGCGCGGCGCTGGTGCTGGCCGGCGGGGTGGTCGTGGTCCGCTCGGTCCTGCTGGCCCTGGACGGAGTCCGGCGCCTGCAGGACCTCGGTCTCGGCGACCCGCTGTTCCCCGCGCTCGCGGTCCTGCTCGTCCTGCTCGTCGGCCCCTACGTCCAGGAGGTCGAGGCGGGCGGGCTGGTGGTGCGGCGCGACGACGGCGCCCGGGCCACGGCCGACGACAGCGCGGAGCTGGCGGCGGGCGAGCAGGGGGCGACCGAGAGCGACCACGACGTCGGGGTCGCGGCCGCCCGCGTCCTCGGCGTCCAGCTGGCCCTCGCCGGGGCCCACGCCCGCTTCCCGGAGCTCGAGGGCTTCCGGCTCCACCTTCACGTGCCCGACGACGGCGGACGCCTCGTGCCGGTGCTCGAGCACGACGACCCCGACCGGGCGTGGAGCCGCGGCTGGGACCCGGGCAGCGGCGTCGTCGGCCGGGCCTTCCTGCGCCGCCGCGTGCAGGCCGGCCGCGGGGACGCCCTGCGCGCGGAGGTCGCCGCCCTGGCCGACAAGCCGGACGCCGCCTTCGCCCGGCTGCAGGCGGTGCTGGCCGTGCCGCTGCTCAACACCTCCGGCCGCGCGGTCGGCGTGATCAGCGCTGCCAGCGACGACCCGGCCGCCGACCCCGGGGAGCCGCGGGTGCGGCGGGCCCTCGAGGCGCTGGCCGCCGGCCTGACCCGCGTCCTGGTCGACCTCGTCGCCTGGGACACCGACGGACCCGGTCCCGGGTCTGGCGCCGCAGGACCGCACGGGAGACGATGAGCCATGACCGAGTACCCGACGAGCGCGCAGCAGCAGGGCGAGGCGGCGCTCGAGCACCTGCGCGCCGGCCCGAGCCTGCTCCGCCTGACCCCGGGCCAGCGCGACCGCATCGTCCGGGAGGTGCGGGCCGAGCGCGGCGGCCGCGGCGCCCGACCCCGACGCCTGCTCCGCAGCGCCTGACGGCAGCCCCGTCCGGGGCTGGTCGGGCTCCTGCGGTACCCGCCGGTAGCATCGCGGCGGGGGTCCTCGTCCGAGGTGCCCGCGGAGGTCGTGCGTCCGGCGCACGGCCCGGGTCGTGCAGCTGGAGGTCACCGCGTGGGTCAGCTCGTGCCCGGCACGCAGCCGGGCGAGCCGGTCGACGGCGGGCGGTCCCTCAGCATCGCCCTGCTGTCCTACCGGAGCAAGCCGCACTGCGGCGGGCAGGGCGTCTACGTCCGCCACCTGAGCCGCGAGCTCGCCGCGCTCGGCCACGACGTCGAGGTGCTGTCCGGCCCGCCCTACCCCGAGCTCGACGACGTGCCGGGCGTGCGGCTCACCCGGCTGCCGAGCCTGGACCTCTACCGCGAGCCCGACCCGTTCCGGCTGCCGCACTGGCGCGAGTTCCGCTCGCCGCTCGACGTGCTCGAGTTCGTCCTCATGGGCACGGCGGCGTTCCCGGAGCCCCTGACGTTCAGCCTGCGCGCGTGGCGCGAGCTGCGGCGCCGTGACGTGCGCCCGGACGTCGTCCACGACAACCAGACGCTCGGCTACGGGCTGCTGGCCCTGCAGGCCGCCGGCCACCACGTCATCGCCACCTGCCACCACCCCATCACGGTCGACCGCCGCCACGACCTGGCGGCGGCGATGGGCCCGGTCACGCGGCTCGCCAAGCACCGCTGGTACTCCTTCCTGCGCATGCAGGGGCGCGTGCTGCGGGCGCTGCCCGCCGTGCTCACGGTCTCGCGCTCGTCCGAGGAGGACATCCGGCGCGACTTCCGCGTGCCGGCGGACCGGCTGACCGTCGTCCCGGTGGGCGTCGAGACCGACGTCTTCGTGCCCCCGACCCTGCCGCGCGTGCCCGGCCGCATCGTCGCGACCGCCAGCGCGGACGTCCCCCTCAAGGGCCTGGTGCCGCTGCTCGAGGCTGTGGCCAAGCTGCGCACCGAGCGCGACGTCGAGCTCGTCGTGGTGGGCAAGGCCCGCGAGGGCGGCGTCACCGCGGCGACGATCGACCGCCTCAGCCTGGCCGGTCACGTCCGCTTCGTGACCGGGGTGAGCGAGCAGGCCCTCGTCGAGCTGTTCGGCTCGGCCGAGGTCGCCGTCGTCCCCAGCCTGTACGAGGGCTTCAGCCTGCCCGCGGTCGAGGTGATGGCCTGCGCCACGCCGCTGGTCGCCACCACCGCCGGAGCGCTGCCCGAAGTGGTCGGCCCCGACGGGGTGGCCGCGCTGCACGTCGCCCCCGGCGACCCCGAGGCCATCGCGGCCGCCGTCGGCCGGGTCATGGACGACCCCGAGCTCGCAGCCCGGCTCGGCGCCGCCGGTCGGGCCCGCGTCGTCGAGCACTTCACGTGGCGGGCGGTCGCCGAGCAGACCGCCGCCTGGTACCGCAGGACCCGAGGAGAGACCCCGTGCTGACCGTCGACTTCGACCGCTTCCCCGTCGCCCCCGGCGACCGCGTCCTCGACATGGGGTGCGGGGCCGGGCGGCACGCCTTCGCCCTGTACCGGCTGGGCGCGGACGTCACGGCGCTCGACCGCAGCGCGTCCGACCTCGTCGACGTCGAGGTGATGTTCGCGGCGATGCGGGAGGAGGGCGAGGTCCCGGCCGGCGCGCGGGCCCGGGCGGTGCGCGGCGACGCGTACGCCCTGCCGTTCGAGGACGGGACCTTCGACCGCGTGATCGCCGCCGAGATCCTCGAGCACCTGCCCCAGGACCAGGACGCGATGGCCGAGCTGTACCGGGTGCTGCGCCCGGGCGGGCTGCTGGCCGTGACCGTGCCGCGCTGGGGGCCGGAGAAGGTCTGCTGGGCGCTGTCGGACGAGTACCACGAGGTCGAGGGCGGCCACGTGCGCATCTACCGGGGCGACGAGCTCACCGGCCGGCTCGTCGAGGCGGGGCTCGAGCCGCTGGGCACCGGCCACACCCACGCGCTGCACGCCCCGTACTGGTGGATCAAGTGCGCGGTCGGGGTCGACAACGGCGACCACCCGCTCGTCAAGGCCTACCACCGCTTCCTCGTCTGGGACATGATGAGCAAGCCCTGGCTGACCCGCACCCTCGAGCGCGCGCTGGACCCGGTGATCGGCAAGAGCCTCGTGGTCTACCTGCGCAAGCCGGAGCGGGTCCGTGCCGCTGCCTGACGTCCTCACGGCCGCGCAGGTCGACCGGACCGTCGGGAGCATCGCCGAGGTGCAGCACCCGTCCGGGGCGCTGCCCTGGCCCGACGGCCACGCCGACCCGTGGGACCACGTCGAGTGCGCGATGGCGCTGGTGCTCGGGGGCCGGTACGACGCGGCCCGCGCGGCCTACCGGTGGCTGGCGCGGACGCAGGCCGCGGACGGCAGCTGGGCCACGTCCTGGCACGGCACGACCGTCCTGGACGCCAGCGTCGACACCAACCAGTGCGCCTACGTCGCGGTCGGCCTGTGGCAGTGGTGGCTCGTCACCGCCGACCGGGCCCTCGTCGACGAGCTCTGGCCCGTCGTCCGGCGCGCGCTCGACCTCGTGGTGCAGATGCAGCTGCCCGGCGGGCAGCTCGCCTGGTCGCGCGACCCCGACGGCGTGATCGACGCCGACGCCCTGCTGACCGGCTCGGCGTCGTCGTACCAGTCGCTGCGGTGCGGCGTCGCCCTGGCCGAGCTGGTGGGCGAGCCCGCTCCCGGCTGGGAGGTCGCGGCCGGGCTGCTGCAGCACGCCGTCGCCCACCACCCGGGGGTCTTCCTCGACAAGAGCCGCTACTCGATGGACTGGTACTACCCGGTGCTCGGCGGCGCGGTGCGCGGGAGCGCGGCCGACGCCCTGCTCGAGCGGCGCTGGGACGAGTTCGTCGTGGCGGGGACGGGTGCGCGCTGCGTCGCCGACCGGCCGTGGGTCACCGGCGCCGAGACCGCCGAGCTCGCGCTGGCGCTGGTCTGCACCGGTGAGGACGCCCGCGCTCGCGAGCTGCTGGCCTCGGTGCAGCACCTGCGCCACGAGGACGGGTCGTACTGGACCGGCCTGGTGTTCGACGAGGGCGTCCGCTGGCCCGTCGAGCGGTCGTCCTGGACCGCGGCCGCGATGGTGCTCGCGCAGGACGCCCTGGCCGGCGGCACCACGCGCGAGCTGTTCGTCGGCGACGCGCTGCCCAGCGGGCTGCTGCTGCCCGCCGACGCCTGCCGCGTCGTCGGCGCGGCCTGCACCGCCTAGGCCTCCCGCAGCAGGGCCAGGGCTGACGCGCCGCGGGCCGTCCGCGACCAGCAGTCGGTGCGGGCGAACCGCGTCGAGGTCACCAGGCCGTCCTCCAGCAGCGCCTTGCCGGCAGCGGCGCAGCGCTCCCCGAGGCCGGTGAGCCGGGCCAGCTCCTCGGCGGAGAGCCCGGGGTGGCCGCTGACCGCGACGAGCAGCCGGGCGGCGTCGCCCTCCGGGTCGAGCCGGACCACGCCGAGCCGCCGCTCGGCCGCCAGCACCACCTCACGCAGGGCGGGGTCGGCGATCCGGGGGAGCAGGGCCCGCAGCGCGGGCAGCGGGTCGTCGCCGAGCAGGGCGTCGACCACCTGCTCGGCCGCCGTGCGGCTCACGGGCGCCGCAGCACCCGCAGCGAGCCGTGCACGTGCACCTGCTCAAAGCCCTCGGCGACCGCGCGCTGGACGACGTGCCACGGCGGCTGCCCGCCGTCGGCCGGGTCGGGGAACACGTCGTGCACCGCCAGCAGCCCCCCGCGCACCATGTGCGGCGCGAAGGCCGCGTAGTCGTGCTGCGCGACCTCCTCGGTGTGGTTGCCGTCGAGGAACAGCAGCGTCAGCGGGGTCGACCACCAGCCGGCCACCTGCTGGGTCGTCGCGACGAGGACGCTGACGACGTCGTCGAGGCCGGCGTCCCAGAGGGCGTGCCTCAGGGACGGCAGCGTCTCCAGGCGGCCGGTGTGGGGGTCGACGAGCGTCGCGTCGTGCCACTCCCAGCCGGGCTGGTTCTCCTCGCTGCCCCGGTGGTGGTCCAGGGTCACCAGGGACGCGCCGACGGTGCGGGCGGCGGCGCCGAGGTGCAGCGTGGACTTCCCGCAGTACGTCCCGACCTCGAGCCAGGTGCCCGGCGCGGCGCCGAGGGCCGTCGCGTGCAGCGCCGCGCCCTCGTCGACGGGCAGGAAGCCCTTGGTGGCAGCGGCGATCTCGGCGTAGGGGGAGGGGAGCGGGCTCACCCGGCCATCCTCCCAGCCGCCCGCGCCCGCCGGGTCGGGGAGGTCGGGCCGGCGGCTACCAGCCGCGCGCGCGCCACTCCGGCAGCGACGCGCGCTCGGCCCCCAGGGTCGTGTCGGTGCCGTGACCGGGGTACACCCACGTCTCGTCCGGGAGCGGCCCGAAGAGCTTGCGCTCGACGTCGTCGATCAGCGTCCCGAAGCGGACCGGGTCCTTCTCGGTGTTGCCGACGCCGCCGGGGAACAGGCTGTCGCCGGAGAACACGTGCGGGGGCTCCGGGTCGTCCCCGTAGACCAGGGCGACCGAGCCGGGCGTGTGGCCGACCAGGTGCACCACCGAGAGCCGGGCCTGCCCGACCTCGACGACGTCGCCGTCCCGGACGGGGCGGGCGACGGGGACCGGCAGGTCGGCGGCGTCGTCCGGGTGGGCGAGGACCGGCGCGCCCGTCGCGCCGACGACCTCGGCGAGGGCCTGCTGGTGGTCCCAGTGGCCGTGCGTCTCGAGGACGCCGACGAGCCGGCCGTCGCCGACCAGCTCGAGCAGGCGGGGGGCGTCGCCCGCGGCGTCGACGAGCAGCGTGTCGCCGGTCGCGGTGCACCGCAGCAGGTAGCAGTTGTTGGTGAACGGCGGCGTGCAGACCTTGGTGATGCGCAGGCCGCGGACCTCGCGCACGTCGGCGGGCCCGCCCTGCTCGACCACTCCGGTGTAGGTCACAGCACTCCTCAGGAAGCGTTCTGTCGGAGGCCGACGTTAGCCTGGGCACCAGGCTTCCCCGCCCCGGCAACCCCGATCCGAAGGACACCATGCCCGGCCCTCAGGACGTCTCCAGCGGCCGCCTGGTCGTGCGCGGCGCGCGCGAGCACAACCTCAAGGACGTCTCGCTGGACCTGCCGCGCGACGCGATGATCGTGTTCACGGGGCTGTCCGGGTCGGGCAAGTCGAGCCTGGCCTTCGACACGATCTTCGCCGAGGGCCAGCGCCGCTACGTCGAGTCGCTGTCGTCCTACGCGCGCCAGTTCCTGGGCCAGATGGACAAGCCCGACGTCGACTTCATCGAGGGCCTGTCGCCGGCGGTGTCGATCGACCAGAAGTCGACCAACCGCAACCCGCGGTCGACGGTGGGCACCGTCACCGAGGTCTACGACTACCTGCGCGTGCTGTTCGCCCGGGCGGGGACGCCGCACTGCCCGAAGTGCGGCCGGGTCATCGCCCGCCAGCAGCCGAGCCAGATCGTGGACCAGATCCTGGCCCTCGAGGAGGGCACCCGCTTCCAGGTCCTCGCCCCGGTCATCCGCGGGCGCAAGGGCGAGTACGTCGACCTGTTCGCGGACCTGCAGACCAAGGGGTTCAGCCGCGCCCGGGTCGACGGGGTCGTGCACAGCCTGGCCGACCCGCCGACCCTGAAGAAGCAGGAGAAGCACACGATCGAGGTGGTCGTCGACCGCCTCACCGTCAAGGAGTCCGCCAAGCGCCGGCTCACCGACTCGGTGGAGACCGCGCTGCAGCTCGGCAGCGGCCTGGTGGTGCTGGAGTTCGTCGACGTGCCGGAGGGCGACGCCGCCCGCGAGCGCACCTTCTCCGAGCACCTCGCCTGCCTCTACGACGACCTGTCGTTCGAGGAGATGGAGCCGCGCTCGTTCTCCTTCAACAGCCCGTACGGCGCGTGCACCGACTGCCACGGCCTCGGCACCCGCAAGGAGGTCGACCCGGAGCTCGTCATCACCGACCCGGAGAAGAGCTTCGAGGAGGGCGCGATCGCGCCCTGGTCGAGCGGCCACAACCAGGAGTACTTCGGCCGGCTGGTGCAGGCCCTCGGCGACGCGCTCGGCTTCACGCTCAAGACCCCCTTCGGCACGCTGACCAGGGCACAGCAGAAGGCGGTCCTGCACGGCCACGAGACCGAGGTCCACGTCCGCTACCGCAACCGGTACGGCCGCGAGCGCAGCTACTACACCGCCTACGAGGGCGTCATCCCGTTCCTCGAGCGGCGCCACGGCGAGGCCGAGAGCGAGGCCAGCCGGGAGCGCTTCGAGGGCTACATGCGCGAGGTGCCCTGCCCGACCTGCAAGGGGGCGCGGCTCAAGCCCGAGGTCCTCGCGGTCACGCTCGGCGGGCGGTCCATCTCGTCGGTCGCCGACCTGTCCATCGCCGACTGCGCGATCTTCCTGCGCGAGCTGGAGCTCGACGCCCGGCAGGCGATGATCGCCGAGCGGGTGCTCAAGGAGGTCAACGCCCGGCTGGGCTTCCTGCTCGACGTCGGCCTGGACTACCTCTCCCTCGGGCGCCCGGCGGGCAGCCTGTCCGGTGGCGAGGCCCAGCGGATCCGGCTCGCCACGCAGATCGGCAGCGGGCTGGTCGGCGTCCTCTACGTGCTGGACGAGCCGTCCATCGGGCTGCACCAGCGCGACAACCGGCGGCTCATCGAGACCCTCGTCCGGCTGCGCGACCTCGGCAACACGCTGATCGTCGTGGAGCACGACGAGGACACGGTGCGGGCGGCCGACTGGGTCGTCGACATCGGCCCGGGTGCCGGTGAGCACGGCGGCCAGGTCGTGGTGTCCGGCACCGTCGAGGACCTGCTGACCAGCAGCGACAGCCTGACCGGCCAGTACCTCTCCGGCCGACGCGAGATCGCCGTGCCCGACGCGCGCCGGCCGCGCACCGCCGGTCGCGAGCTCAAGGTCGTGGGCGCGCGCGAGCACAACCTGCGCGAGGTGAGCGTCGCCTTCCCGCTCGGCCAGCTGGTGGCCGTGACCGGCGTGTCCGGCTCCGGCAAGTCCACGCTCGTCAACGACATCCTGGCCGCGGTGCTGGTCAACCAGCTCAACGGGAGCCGCCAGGTTCCGGGCCGCCACACCCGCGTCACCGGCCTGGAGCACCTCGACAAGGTCGTCCGCGTCGACCAGTCGCCGATCGGCCGCACCCCGCGGTCCAATCCGGCGACCTACACCGGCGTGTTCGACCACATGCGCCGGCTGTTCGCCGAGACCACCGAGGCCAAGGTCCGCGGCTACCTGCCGGGCCGCTTCTCGTTCAACGTCAAGGGCGGCCGCTGCGAGGCGTGCGCCGGCGACGGCACGATCAAGATCGAGATGAACTTCCTGCCCGACGTCTACGTGCCGTGCGAGGTCTGCGCCGGCGCCCGCTACAACCGCGAGACGCTCGAGGTGCACTTCAAGGGCAAGACCATCGCCGAGGTCCTCGACATGCCGATCGAGGAGGCCAACGAGTTCTTCCAGGCCGTCCCGGCCATCAGCCGACACCTGGCCACGCTGGTCGACGTCGGGCTGGGCTACGTCCGGCTCGGCCAGCCCGCGCCCACGCTGTCCGGCGGCGAGGCCCAGCGCGTGAAGCTCGCGGCCGAGCTGCAGAAGCGGCAGACCGGCCGGACCGTGTACGTGCTGGACGAGCCGACGACCGGGCTGCACTTCGAGGACATCCGCAAGCTCCTGGTGGTGCTCGGGCGCCTCGTCGACCAGGGCAACTCGGTCATCGTCATCGAGCACAACCTCGACGTCATCAAGACGTCCGACTGGGTCATCGACATGGGCCCCGAGGGCGGCTCCGGCGGCGGCCAGGTCGTCGCGCAGGGCACGCCGGAGCACGTCGCCGGCGTCGAGGCGTCCCACACGGGGCGCTTCCTCAAGGAGGTCCTGCGCGGCCGGGCGGCCATCGCGCCGCCCAAGGCGCGCCGCCGGGCCCCCGCCCGCGTCGGCTGACCCGGACCGCCTCGCCGGCACCTGCTCCGGGGCCGCTCCGATCTGCCGGCAGGGACGCGCTCACGCCCGCCGCCCGTCGCCGCGGGCCGACGAGCCGCGGCCGGCTCAGGACCGGAGCAGCCTCGAGAGCAGCGCGTCGAGCGCCTCGTCGCTGCGCTCGCCGCCGCACGGCACCTGCTGCTCGGTGGCCTCGAGGAAGGCGGTGACCAGCGGCCGGGGCGCGGACACGCAGGCCGGCCGCCCGTACCGCTCCAGCTCGAGCCACACCCGGTCGCGCAGCGCGTCGGGTCGGATCCGCACGTCGCCGTCGCCGGTCGGCTCCTCCAGCCCGTAGCGCAGGAAGTCGCGCAGCACCACCCACGCGCCCCGCGGCAGCGCCGGGTGGTCGGGCTGCGCCGACAGCAGCAGGCGCACGGCGAGCGGGTCGGAGCGGTGCCAGGAGAACCGCAGCACCGTCAGCCGGCCGCGTCCGGTGTGCCCGGTGTCGTCGATGACGACGTCGAGCGTCACCTCGCGGTCCGGCCCGACCTCGGGGCCCTGCGCGGCGGAGCTGTCCTCCGGCTGCACGTGGGCTCCCTCCCGTCCGACGGGGCCCGTGACCCTCGCGAGGAGCCTGGCATCCCGGCCCCACCGCCGCCATCCCGACCCGCCTCGCGGGGCGCTGCGGGAGGCCGCCGCACGTAGTCTGGACGAGTGGCAGACCCGTCGTCGTACCGGCCCGCGCCGGGGGAGATCCCCGACGCGCCGGGGGTCTACAAGTGGCGCGACGAGCGGCGCCGGGTGATCTACGTCGGCAAGGCCAAGAGCCTGCGCAGCCGCCTCAACAGCTACTTCCAGGACCTCGACGGGCTGCACCCGCGCACCCGGCAGATGGTCACCACGGCCTGCTCGGTGGAGTGGACCGTCGTCTCCACCGAGGTCGAGGCGCTCCAGCTGGAGTACTCCTGGATCAAGGAGTTCGACCCGCGGTTCAACGTCAAGTACCGCGACGACAAGAGCTACCCCTCGCTCGCGGTGACCGTGGGCGAGGACGTCCCCCGGCTGCAGGTCATGCGCGGGCCGAAGAAGAAGGGCGTGCGGTACTTCGGCCCGTACGCCCACGCCTGGGCCATCCGCGAGACGCTCGACCTGCTGCTCCGGGTCTTCCCGGCCCGCACCTGCAGCAAGGGCGTGTTCGTCCGCGCGGGCCAGGTGGGTCGACCGTGCCTGCTCGGCTACATCGACAAGTGCTCGGCGCCCTGCGTCGGCAGCGTGACTCCTGAGCGGCACCGCGAGATCGTCGACGACTTCTGCGACTTCATGGCCGGCAACTCCGCGAAGTTCGTGCGCCGCATGGAGCGCGAGATGACCGAGGCGGCGCAGGACCAGCAGTACGAGCGAGCCGCCCGGCTGCGCGACGACATCGGCGCGCTGACCCGCGCGATGGAGAAGCAGGCGGTGGTGCTCGCCGACGCGACCGACGCCGACGTCGTCGGCATCGCGGAGGACCAGCTCGAGGCGGCGGTGCAGGTCTTCCACGTGCGCGGGGGGCGGGTGCGCGGCCAGCGCGGCTTCGTGGTCGACAAGGTCGAGGACCTCACCACCGGCGAGCTCGTCGGGCAGTTCCTCGCCCAGTCCTACGGCGACGACCCCGACCCGGAGCAGGCCGTGGAGCGCCGCGGCCTGCCCGGGGCGGGCGTGACCCTGCGCGACACCGACGACGTCCCGCGCGAGGTGCTCGTCAGCGCGCTGCCTCCGGACGCCGACGCACTGACCGACTGGCTGCGCGGCCTGCGCGGCACCCACGTGAGCCTGCGGGTGCCCCAGCGCGGCGACAAGCGGGCGCTGCTCGAGACGGTCGAGAAGAACGCGCAGCAGGCGTTCGCGCTGCACAAGACGCGGCGGGCAAGCGACCTCACGGCGCGGTCCAAGGCGATGTCGGAGATCCAGGAGGCGCTGGAGCTGACCGAGGCGCCGCTGCGCATCGAGTGCTTCGACGTCTCGCACGTGCAGGGCACCAACGTCGTGGCCAGCATGGTCGTGTTCGAGGACGGCCTGGCCCGCCGGTCGGAGTACCGCCGGTTCGCCGTCCGCGGCGTCGACGGCGTGGACGACACCGCGTCCATGCGGGAGGTCGTGCGCCGGCGCTTCGCCCGCTACCTCGACGAGCGCGTGGAGGGCGGCCAGCTCGACGAGGCCGACGTCCACGTCGACGGCGAGTCGACCCCGGGCACCCCGCCGGGCCTGGACCCGGAGACCGGCCGGCCGCGGCGGTTCGCCTACCCGCCGCAGCTCGTCGTCGTGGACGGCGGGCAGCCCCAGGTCGCGGCGGCGGCGGCCGCGCTGGCCGAGCTCGGCATCGACGACGTCGCGCTGTGCGGGCTCGCCAAGCGGCTCGAGGAGGTCTGGCTGCCCGGTCAGGACGACCCGGTGATCCTGCCGCGCACGTCCGAGGGGCTCTACCTGCTGCAGCGCGTGCGCGACGAGGCGCACCGGTTCGCGATCAGCTACCACCGGCAGAAGCGGTCGGCGTCGATGACCGAGTCGGCGCTCGACAAGGTGCCCGGCCTGGGGGAGACCCGCCGCAAGGCGCTGCTGCGCCACTTCGGCAGCCTCAAGCGGCTCAAGGCGGCGACCGTGGACGAGGTCCTCGAGGTGCCGGGCGTCGGCCGCCGCACGGCGGAGTCGGTCGTGGCGGCACTCGCCCCGGCGCCGGCCGCCGAGGCCGTGCCCGCGTTCGACCCGGTCACCGGCGAGGTGGTCGCGTGAGCCAGCCCGTGCAGCTCGTGGTCGTCACCGGCCTGTCCGGTGCCGGCCGCTCCACCGCAGCCAAGTGCCTGGAGGACCTCGGCTGGTTCGTCGTCGACAACCTGCCGCCGGGCCTGCTGGGACCGATGCTCGACCTCGGCACCCGGGCCCCCGGCGAGGTCGACCGGATCGCCGTCGTCGCCGACGTCCGCAGCCGGGCCTTCTCCGCCGACCTGCGCACAGCCCTCGACGAGGTCGGCCGGGGCGGCGTGCGCGCCCGCGTGCTGTTCCTGGAGGCGGCCGACGACGCCCTGGTGCAGCGCTTCGATGCCGTACGCCGGCCGCACCCGCTGCAGGGCACCGGCGGGTTCGTCGACGGGATCGGCCGGGAGCGGGCCCTGCTCAGCGACCTGCGGGGCGAGGCCGACCTCGTCGTCGACACCACCGACCTCAACGTCCACCAGCTCCGGGCCAAGGTGGTGTCCGCCTTCGGCCAGGGCCGCGACGCCACCAGCCTGCACCTCACGATCCTCACGTTCGGCTACAAGTACGGGCTGCCCGTCGACGCCGACGTCGTCCTCGACTGCCGCTTCCTGCCCAACCCGCACTGGGTGCCCGGGCTGCGCGAGCAGACCGGCCTCGACGCGGCCGTGCGCGACCACGTGCTCGCCCAGCCCGGTGCCGTCGAGTTCCTCGACCGCGCGGAGGGCCTGCTGCGGCTGACCTTCGAGGGCTACGTGCGGGAGGGCAAGCGGTACGCCCTGCTCGCTGTGGGCTGCACCGGCGGCAAGCACCGCAGCGTCGCCATGTCCGAGCAGCTGATCGGCCGGCTGGCCGGCCCCGGGGTCGACGCCGCCGTCGTGCACCGCGACCTGGGCAAGGAGTGACGGTCCCCGCGGACGGCCCCCGCGTCGTCGCCCTGGGCGGCGGGCACGGCCTGGCCGCCTCCCTGCAGGCGCTGCGCCGGGTGACGCCCCACCTGACCGCCGTGGTGACCGTGGCCGACGACGGGGGGTCGAGCGGCCGGCTGCGCGACGAGCTCGGCATCCTGCCCCCCGGCGACCTGCGCATGGCGCTGTCCGCGCTCTCGGGCGAGGACGAGTGGGGCCGTACGTGGGAGCGGCTCGTCCAGTACCGCTTCGCGGGCGACGGCTCCCTGGGCGGCCACCCCGTCGGCAACCTGCTGCTCGCCGCGCTCACCCAGACCGAGGGCGTCGTGGCGGCGCTCGACCTCGTGGGCCGGCTGCTGGGTGGTCCCGGCCGCGTCCTGCCCGCCAGCTGCACGCCGCTCGACCTCCACGCGCAGGTGCTGGGCGCCGACGAGGCCGACCCCGACGGCCTCACCCTGGTCCGCGGGCAGGTCGCGGTGGCCACCACCACCGGCCGGGTCGCGACGATCGGGCTGCACCCGCACGACCCCCCGGCGTGCGAGGAGGCCGTCGCGGCGATCCTCGACGCCGAGTGGGTGGTGCTGGGGCCGGGCTCGTGGTTCAGCAGCGTGCTGCCCCACCTGCTCGTGCCCGGCCTGCGCCGGGCCCTCGAGCAGACCGGCGCCCGGCGCGTGGTCGCGCTCAACCTGGCCCCCCAGCCGGGCGAGACCGACGGCTTCTCGCCGGAGGCCCACCTCGAGGTCCTGCAGGCGCACGCCCCGGCCGTCCCGCTCGACGTCGTCCTCGCCGACGAGGCCGCGGTCCGTGACCCGCGTGGTCTGATGGCTGCTGCCGCGGGCCTCGGAGCCCGGCTCGTCCTGGCCCCCGTCGCGACGGACGACGGGACCCCCCGCCACGATGCCGGCCGGCTCGGCACGGCCTACCGATCGATCTTCACAGGAGAAGCATGGCGATGACGTCCGCGGTCAAGGACGAGCTGTCCCGGCTGGCGGTGACCCGTCCGTGCTGCCGTCGCGCCGAGATGGCGGCGCTGCTGCGCTTCGCCGGCGGCCTGCACCTCGTGGCCGGTGAGATCGTCGTGGAGGCCGAGCTCGACACCGGCTCCACCGCCCGGCGGCTCCGCAAGGAGGTCGCGGAGGTGTACGGCCACGCCAGCGACGTGCAGGTGCTGGCCGGCGGTGGGCTGCGCAAGGGCAACCGCTACGTCGTGCGGATCAGCAAGGACGGCGACGGCCTGGCGCGGCAGACGGGGCTGGTCGACGGGCACCGCCGGCCGGTGCGCGGGCTGCCGCCGTCGGTCGTCAGTGGCGGCACCTGCGACGCCGCGGCCGCGTGGCGCGGGGCGTTCCTCGCCCACGGGTCGCTGACCGAGCCCGGCCGCTCGTCGTCGCTGGAGATCACCTGTCCCGGGCCCGAGGCGGCGCTCGCCCTGGTCGGGGCGGCCCGGCGCCTGGGCGTGCAGGCCAAGGCGCGCGAGGTGCGCGGCGTCGACCGCGTGGTGATCCGCGACGGCGACGCGATCGGCGTCCTGCTCACCCGGCTCGGCGCCCACGACGCGGTCCTCGCGTGGGAGGACCGCCGCATGCGCCGCGAGGTGCGCGCGACCGCCAACCGGCTCGCCAACTTCGACGACGCCAACCTGCGGCGCTCGGCGCGGGCGGCGGTCGCCGCCGGTGCGCGGGTGGAGCGGGCCCTGGAGATCCTCGGCGACGACGCGCCCGAGCACCTGCTCGTGGCCGGCCGGCTGCGGCGCGAGCACGCCAACGCCTCGCTCGAGGAGCTCGGCGCCCTGGCCGACCCGCCGATGACCAAGGACGCCGTCGCCGGCCGCATCCGGCGCCTGCTGGCCATGGCCGACAAGCGCGCGTCCGACCTGGGCCTGCCCGACACCGAGGCCGCGGTCACGGCCGACCTCATGGACGGCGAGGCCTAGCCCGGTGGCCGGGCGGTCGACCGCATGACCGCGAGGGACGCGCGGCGCTCCCGACCGGCCGGGCACCTGCCTGCGATCGCCGTCGCCGGCGCGGTCGACCCGGCGGTGCTGCGCGCCGCCGGCTGGCACGTCGCCGGGCGGCTGCCCGCGACGCCGTACGACGACCCGGGCGACGCGCCGTCGTACGTCGACCTCGACGAGCTGCTGGCCGACCGGCGCGTCGACGCGGTGGCGCTGGACGGTGACGACCCCCGGCTGGGCCCGGTGCTGCCGACGCTGCGCCGCGCCGGTCTCGCGGTGCTGCTCACCTCGCCCGCCCCGCTGGAGCCCGCCCGGCTGCGCGCGGCCCGCGAGGTCCCGGACGCCGCGGACGTCGCCGTCGCGCTGCTGGCGCGCTGGCAGCCCTGGGCGCTGACGACCGCGGCGGCGCTGCCCCTGGCCGGGGGCGTGCCCCTGCAGGTGACGGTGCGCGGGTGGCCGCGCGGGGAGCACGCGGCCGCCGAGCTGGCCGACCTGGCGGCGTCCTGGGGCGGCAGCGTGGTCGCGGCGGCGGCGTCGCCGGGAGCCCTGCCGGCGCGCGAGCTGCCCGCCGGCCCGGCCGGCCCGGCCGTCGCCGTCGCCTGGTCGCTGCTGCTGCAGGGCGGTGCCACCGTGCTGGTGAGCCACGAGGACGCGCCGGTGCGCGTGCGGCTGTCGTTCGCCCAGGCCCGGCTGGAGGCGGGGCCGGACGGCGCCCGGTGGGAGGGCGGCGCGGAGCTGCCGCTGCTGCCGGTGCCGGACCGCCGCGCCGTGCGGCGGCCGGTGCCGCCGGGCACCGACCCCGGCCTGCTGGCCACGGCGGAGGCGCTGACGCACGCGGTCGGCGGGGGCGACGTCCCCGCGGAGGAGTGGCCGTGGCCGGCCGACCTCGGCGACCTGCTGGCCGCGGCCCGGGTGCTGGAGGCACTGCGCGAGTCGGCGACGACGGGGGAGCGGGTGCGCACGGGCTGAGGGGCTGTCGGCGGGACCCGATAGGTTCGCCGCGAGCGAGACGAGCCCGTACGACCCGCCCCTCGAGAGGACCACCCGTGACCGTACGCGTCGGCATCAACGGCTTCGGCCGCATCGGCCGCAACTTCTTCCGCGCCGTGCAGGCCAGCGGGCAGGACGTCGAGATCGTCGCCTTCAACGACCTCGGCGACGTCACCACCATGGCCCACCTGCTCAAGTACGACTCGATCCTCGGGCGCTTCCCCGGCACGGTCGAGGTCACCGGCGAGGGCTTCAGCGTCGACGGTCGCAGCGTCAGGGCCCTGGCCGAGCGCGACCCGGGCGCCCTGCCCTGGGGCGACCTCGGCGTGGACGTGGTCGTGGAGTCGACCGGCTTCTTCACCAAGGCCGAGGCGGCGCGCAAGCACGTGGACGCCGGCGGGGCGAAGAAGGTCATCATCTCCGCGCCTGCCTCCGGTGAGGACCTCACCGTGGTCATGGGCGTCAACGACGACCAGTACGACGGGTCGCAGACGGTCATCTCCAACGCGTCGTGCACCACCAACTGCGTCGCCCCGATGGCCAAGGTGCTGCAGGACTCGTTCGGCATCGAGCGCGGGATGATGACGACCATCCACGCCTACACCGCCGACCAGCAGCTGCAGGACATGCCCCACAAGGACCTGCGCCGGGCCCGCGCCGCCGCGCTCAACATCATCCCGACCAGCACCGGCGCCGCCAAGGCCACCTCCCTCGTGCTCCCCGAGCTCAAGGGCAAGCTCGACGGCATCGCCATGCGCGTGCCGGTCCCGACCGGCTCGGTGACCGACCTCGTCGTCACCCTCGGGCGCGAGACGACCAGGGAGGAGGTCAACGCGGCCTACGCCGCGGCCGCGGAGGGCCCCATGAAGGGCTTCCTCGTCTACACCGAGGACCCGATCGTCTCCTCCGACATCGTCACCAGCCCCGCGTCGTGCACCTTCGACGCCCAGCTCACGATGGCGATGGGCAACCAGGTCAAGGTCGTCGGCTGGTACGACAACGAGTGGGGCTACTCCAACCGCCTCGTCGACCTCATCAGCCTGGTCGGCAGCAAGCTCTCCTCGTGAGGCAGGCCAGCGAGCTCGAGGTCGCCGGCCGGACCGTCCTGGTCCGCAGCGACCTCAACGTCCCGCTCGACGGCGCCCGGATCACCGACGACGGGCGCATCCGCGCCTCCGTCCCGCTCCTGCAGGACCTGTCGTCGCGCGGCGCCCGGGTGGTCGTCACCGCCCACCTGGGGCGGCCGGAGGGCCGGCCCGACCCCGCCTACTCGCTCGCGCCGGTGGCGCAGCGGCTCGGCGAGCTGCTGGGCCGCGACGTCCCGCTCGCGGCCGACGTCGCCGGCCCCGCCAGCACCGCGCTGGTGCAGGCCATGCAGGACGGCGACGTCGTGCTGCTGGCGAACGTCCGCTTCGAGACGGCCGAGACCAGCAAGGTCGACGCCGAGCGTGGCGCTCTCGCCGACCGGCTGGCCGCCCTGGCCGACCTCTACGTCGACGACGCGTTCGGCGCGGTGCACCGCAAGCACGCCAGCGTGTTCGACGTGGCGCAGCGCCTGCCGCACGCCGCCGGCCCGCTGGTCGCCGCGGAGGTGGCCGTGCTCGAGCGGCTGACCTCTTCCCCCGAGCGGCCGTACGCCGTGGTGCTCGGCGGGTCCAAGGTCAGCGACAAGCTCAAGGTCATCGAGGCCCTGCTCCCCACGGTCGACACGCTGCTGGTCGGCGGCGGCATGTGCTTCACCTTCCTCGCCGCACAGGGCCACGACGTCGGGTCCAGCCTGCTCGAGCAGGACCAGGTCGAGAGGTGCCGCTCCTTCCTCGCCACGGGCAAGGTCGTGCTGCCGGTCGACGTCGTCGCGGCCGAGGCCTTCTCCGCCGACGCGGTGCACGACGTCGTGCCGGCGGACGCCATCCCGGCCGGCCGCATGGGCCTGGACATCGGCCCGGAGTCGGTCCGGGCCTTCACCCGAGCGCTGCAGGGCGCCCGCACGGTGTTCTGGAACGGGCCGATGGGCGTGTTCGAGCTGGCGCCGTACGCCGAGGGCACCCGCGGGGTCGCCGAAGCGGTCGCGGCGCTGACGGAGCAGGGAGCGCTGACCGTCGTCGGCGGCGGCGACAGCGCCGCGGCCGTGCGCGCGCTGGGCATCGACGAGGGACGCTTCACCCACATCTCCACCGGGGGCGGCGCGAGCCTCGAGGCGCTCGAGGGCCGGTCGCTGCCCGGGCTGGAGGCCCTGCGATGAGCCGGACACCGCTGATGGCCGGCAACTGGAAGATGAACCTCCACCACCTCGAGGCGATCGCGCTGGTGCAGAAGCTGGCGTTCAGCCTGTCCCCGGCCGACCACGACGCCGTCGAGGTGGTGGTGCTCCCCCCGTTCACCGACCTGCGCAGCGTGCAGACGCTCGTCGACGGCGACCGGCTGCTCCTGGGCTACGGCGCGCAGGACCTGTCGCCGCACGAGGCGGGCGCGCACACCGGCGACATCAGCGGCGCCATGCTCGCCAAGCTCGGGTGCCGCTACGCGCTCGTCGGGCACAGCGAGCGGCGCCAGCACCACGGCGAGGGTGACGACGTCGTGCGCAGCAAGCTGCAGGCCGCCGTGCACGCCGGCCTGGTGCCCCTGCTGTGCGTGGGGGAGGGGCTGGAGGTGCGCCGTGCCGGCGAGCACGTCGCCCACACGACCGCACAGCTGCGGGCCGCGCTGGAGGGTCTGCCGGCCGAGGCGGCGCGCACGATCGTGGTCGCCTACGAGCCGGTCTGGGCCATCGGCACCGGCGAGGTGGCGACCCCGGCGGACGCCCAGGAGGTCTGCGCCGCCCTGCGCAGCACGCTGGCCGAGCTGCACCCCGGTGACCTGGCCGACGGCGTGCGGGTGCTGTACGGCGGCTCGGTGAAGTCGTCCAACGTCGCGGCGCTCATGGCCGAGCCCGACGTCGACGGCGCCCTGGTGGGGGGCGCCAGCCTCGACGCGGAGGAGTTCGCGCGGATCTGCCGCTACCCCGCGGCCTGACCCGACCGGGTGGGGCGCCCTGGCCCGGACGGGTCAGGGCGCACGGGGCCGTCCGGCGCATCACGGCAAGGTCACGATTGCCCGACGAAGGCGACAGCGTCGGGCTCGGGGCCGCAGGGCCGTGCCTACTATCCCCACACCCCAGCCGGACCACACCCGGTCCGGACCGTCCCAGCTCCCGGTCTTCGGGAGGAGGAGGCACCCCAGGTGCAGTTCTCAACTCGGCGCGCGCGCCTCGTCACGCCGCTGCTCGCCCTCGCGCTCGGTGCCGCTGCGTGCGGCGGCGGCGGCAGCAGCGACACCCCGGCGGCCAGCGGCAGCAGCAGCGCCGGCGCCCCGGCGGAAGGTGCTCCCGGCGGCATCTTCTCCGTCTACATCGGCGAGCCCGAGAACGGGCTCGTCCCGGGCAACACCAGCGAGTCCGAGGGCGCGCAGGTCGTGGACGCCCTCTGGACCGGACTGGTCACCTACGACGTGGAGACCTCCGAGCTGCAGTACAACGGCGTCGCGGAGTCGATCACCGGCGCCGACCCGTCCAACTGGACCGTCAAGCTCAAGCCGGGCTGGACCTTCCACGACGGCACGCCGGTCAACGCCCAGTCCTTCGTCGACGCCTGGAACTACACGGCGGACGCCGAGAACACCCAGGGCAACAGCTACTTCTTCGAGGACGTCGAGGGCTACAACGGGGGCGAGCTCGAGAACGGCGAGATGAGCGGCCTCGAGGTCGTGGACGACCTCACCTTCACGGTCGCGCTGTCGAAGCCGTTCGCGCAGTGGCCGCTCAAGACCGGCTACTCGGCGTTCTACCCGCTGCCGACGGCGTTCTTCGACAACGAGGAGGACTTCGGCAGCAACCCGATCGGCAACGGCCCGTTCAAGGCCGACACCGCGTTCACGAAGGGCCAGGGCATCACGCTCTCCCGCTTCGACGCCTACCCGGGTGAGAAGGCCAAGGCCGACAAGGTCGAGCTGCGCGTCTTCAGCGACATCTCCACCGCCTACACCGAGGTGCAGGGCGACTCGCTGGACGTCGTGTCGCCGATCCCGCCCGACACCATCGCCTCCTACAAGGACGACTTCCCGGACCGCACGACGGAGCGCTCGTCCTCCTCGTTCACCTACCTCGGGTTCCCGACCTATGAGGAGCGCTTCCAGGACAAGCGCGTCCGCCAGGCGTTCTCGATGGCGATCGACCGCAAGGCGATCACCGACGCCATCTTCAACGGCACCCGTGACCCGGCCTTCTCGGTGGTCTCGCCGGTCGTCGCCGGGTCCCGGCCGGACGCCTGCGAGTACTGCCGGTACGACCCGGCCGGCGCCAAGGCGCTGCTGGAGCAGACCGACTTCGACATCAGCGAGCCGGTCGACCTCTGGTTCAACTCCGGCGCCGGCCACGACGCCTGGGTGCAGGCGGTGGGCAACCAGCTCCGTCAGAACCTCGGCATCGAGTACAGCCTCCAGGGCGGGCTGGACTTCGCCCAGTACCTGCCCAAGGCGGACGAGAAGGGCTTCACCGGCCCGTTCCGCCTCGGCTGGGTCATGGACTACCCGAGCCCGCAGAACTACCTCGAGCCGCTCTACAGCAAGGCGGCGCTCGCGCCCACCGGGTCGAACCAGACCTTCTACACCAACCCGGCGTTCGACGCGCTCATCGCCGAGGGCAACGCGGCGCCGAGCAACGACGAGGCGATCTCGAAGTACCACGCCGCAGAGGACCTGCTCCTCGAGGACATGCCGGTCGCCCCGATGTTCTTCGCCAAGGAGCAGACGGTCTTCTCCAGCCGCGTGCAGAACGTGCGGGTCGACGCCTTCGGCCGCGTGGACCTGCCGAGCATCACCGTCACCCAGTAGCAGCCCGTCCCGCCCGCGCTGCCGGGCGGCGTCCACCGGGGCGTGTCGCGGAGGTATAGCCTCCGCGACACGCCCCGGAGCGTGTCCCAGGTCTCGCGCGACCCCCGAGCCGACGTCCCGCCCCTTCCCCGACGAGGAGCGCATGGCCCGCTACATCGCCCGCAGGCTGCTGCTGGCCATCCCCGTGCTGATCGGCGCCTCGCTGCTGATCTTCGCCATGGTCTACGCGCTGCCCGGTGACCCGATCCGCGCGCTCGCCGGCGACCGCCCGCTGCCACCGGCGGTGCAGGCCGAGCTGAACGACCGCTACAACCTCAACGACCCGCTGTACCTGCAGTACGGCAAGTACGTGGGCAACCTGGTCCAGGGCGACCTCGGCACCGACTTCCGCGGCGTGCCGGTCGCCGACACCATCAAGCAGCGCCTCCCGACCACCGTGAAGCTGGCGCTGGTGGCGCTGGGCTTCGAGGCGGTCATGGGCCTGCTGGCCGGCATCCTCGCCGGCATCCGCAAGGGGTCGTTCTTCGACAACCTGGTGCTGGTCACGACCATCGCCGTCGTGTCGGTCCCGGTGTTCGTGCTCGGGTTCCTCGCCCAGTACACGCTGGGCCTCAAGCTCGGCCTGTTCCCGATCTCGGGCATCCAGAGCACCTACAGCTACCTGCTGCCCGGCTTCGTGCTGGCGAGCCTGTCGCTGGCCTACGTCGCGCGGCTCACCCGCACCTCGCTGGTCGAGAACCTGCGCAACGACTACGTCCGCACGGCCAAGGCCAAGGGCCTGAGCCCGCGGCTGGTCGTCGGCAAGCACACGATGCGCAACAGCCTCATCCCGGTCATCACGTTCCTCGGTGCCGACCTCGGCCAGCTCATGTCCGGCGCGATCGTCACCGAGGGCATCTTCAACATCCCCGGCCTCGGCCGCACGGTGTTCCAGGCGGTGCGTGCCCAGGAGGGCGCGGTCATCGTCGGGATCGTGACGCTGTTCGTCTTCTTCTACATCTTCTTCAACCTCGTGGTGGACGTGCTGTACGCCGCCCTCGACCCCCGGATCCGCTATGAGTAGAGGTCCCGAGATCACCGGTCCCCAGGACGTCGCCGTCGAGCCCGGCGGCGGTGCGGCCCGGGCTCCCGGGCAGCCCGACCCGGCATCGCTCGGCCAGGAGGGCCCCGACAGCCCCGGCGGGGTGAAGACCGCGTCGACCGTCACCGCGGTCACCGGCGGGGCGACCGTGCAGGCCAGCCTGCTGTCCGACGCGTGGCGGCAGCTGCGGCGCAGCAAGGTCTTCGTGGGGGCGTCCGTCATCCTGCTCGTCCTGACCGTCATGGCGGTCTTCCCGCAGGTGTTCACCCGCGTCGACCCGCGCGAGTGCGACCTGGGCCGCTCGAGGGGCACGCCCAGCGCGGAGGCCTGGTTCGGCTACGACGTGCAGGGCTGCGACTACTACTCCAACGTCGTCTACGGCGCCCGCGTGAGCATCGCGATCGGCCTCCTGGTCGTCGGCGCCTCGCTGGTGATCGGCGTGCTCCTCGGCGCGATCGCCGGCTACTACGGCGGCTGGTTCGACACGCTGATCGCCCGGATCACCGACGTCGCCTACGGCATCCCGACCATCCTCGGGTCGATCCTCATCCTCAACGCCTTCACCCAGCGGTCCCTCTGGACCGTGGTCCTGGCCCTGGTGGCGCTGGGCTGGATGACGATCCTGCGCCTGCTGCGCTCGAGCGTGATCGCGATCAAGGAGAGCGACTACGTCGCGGCCGCCCGGGCCCTCGGGGCGAGCGACCGGCGGATCATCATGAGCCACATCCTGCCGAACGCCCTGGCACCGGTGTTCGTCTACGGGACGATCGCCGTGGGCACCTACATCGCCGCGGAGGCGACCCTGTCCTTCCTGGGCATCGGCCTGCAGCTGCCCGCCATCTCCTGGGGCCTGCAGATCAGCCAGGGCCAGTCGCTGCTGCGCACGGCGCCGCACCTGCTGCTGTTCCCCAGCGTGTTTCTGAGCGTGACCGTCCTGTGCTTCATCCTGCTCGGCGACGCCCTGCGCGACGCCCTCGACCCGAAGCTGCGCTGACGTGACCCTGGCGACCCCCGCTCCCGACGTCCGACCGCTGTCCGGCGGCCACCTGCTCGAGGTCGACGCCCTGTCGGTGGAGTTCCGCACCGAGTACGGCACGGTCCACGCCGTCAACGAGGTGTCCTGGCACCTCGACCAGGGCGAGACCCTCGCGATCCTCGGCGAGTCCGGCTCCGGCAAGTCCGTGAGCGCCCAGGCGATCATGGGCATCATCGACACGCCGCCCGGCTACATCACGCAGGGCGCGATCCGCTACCGCGGTCAGGACATGCTCACGATGTCGGCCGACGAGCAGCGCAAGCTGCGCGGCAACGACATCGCGATCGTGTTCCAGGACGCGCTCTCGGCGCTCAACCCGGTCTTCACCGTCGGCGCGCAGATCGCGGAGATGTTCCGCGTCCACCGCGGCATGTCCAAGAAGGACGGCATGGCGCGGGCCGCGGAGCTCATGGACCGGGTGCGCATCCCCAACGCCAAGGCGCGGGTGAAGGACTACCCGCACCAGTTCTCCGGCGGCATGCGCCAGCGCGTGATGATGGCGATGGCGCTGGCCCTCGACCCCGCCGTCCTCATCGCCGACGAGCCGACCACCGCGCTGGACGTCACCGTGCAGGCCCAGATCATGGACCTGCTCATGGACCTCCAGAAGGAGACCGGCATGGGGGTCGTGCTCATCACGCACGACCTGGGAGTCGTCGGCGAGGTCGCCGACCGGATCGCCGTCATGTACGCCGGCCGCATCATCGAGACCGGCACCGTGTACGAGGTCTTCGGCGACCCCGCCCACCCCTACACGGTCGGCCTCATGAACTCCGTGCCGCGCGTCGACCAGCGCGGACAGCGGCTCGAGCCCATCACGGGGTCGCCGCCCAACCTGGCGAACATCCCGTCCGGCTGCCCCTTCCACCCGCGCTGCCCGCGGGCCGAGCACGTCTGCACGGCGGAGCGCCCGCCGCTGCGCGTCGTCGCCGACTCCCGCCGCAGCGCCTGCCACTTCGCAGAGGATGTCCTCCGTGCCTGAGCTCGTCCAGGACCGCCCCGCCGCCTCGGGCGGCACCACCGAGCCGCTGCTGCGGGTCGAGGGGCTGGCCAAGCACTTCCCGATGACCCTCGGCGTGATCCGGCAGAAGCTCATCGGGCACGTCAAGGCCGTCGACGGCGTGAGCTTCACCCTGGAGCGGGGCGAGACCGTCGGCCTGGTGGGGGAGTCCGGCTGCGGCAAGTCGACGGTGACCAAGGTCCTGCTGGCGCTCACCGAGCCGACCGCGGGCGAGGTCTACTTCGAGGGTCGTGACGTCTTCGGCATGGGCAAGCGCGAGCTGCGCGAGCTCCGCCGCAAGATCCAGATCATCTTCCAGGACCCGTACACCTCGCTGAACCCGCGCATGACGGTCGGCGACATCGTCGGGGAGCCGTGGGAGATCCACCCCGAGGTCCTGCCCCGCAAGGGCCGGCAGGGCGCCGTGCGCGAGCTGCTCGACCGGGTCGGGCTCAACCCCGACTTCGTCAACCGCTACCCGCACCAGTTCTCCGGCGGCCAGCGCCAGCGCATCGGCATCGCCCGCGCGCTCGCGCTGCGCCCGGAGGTCATCGTCTGCGACGAGCCCGTGTCGGCGCTGGACGTGTCGGTGCAGGCCCAGGTCATCAACCTGCTCGAGGACCTGCAGAAGGAGTTCGGGCTCTCGTACCTGTTCATCGCGCACGACCTCTCGGTCGTCCGGCACATCAGCGACCGGGTCAACGTGATGTACCTCGGCCGGATCATCGAGAGCGGCACCAACCAGCAGGTCTACGAGCAGCCGGCGCACCCCTACACCCAGGCGCTGCTGTCGGCGGTGCCGCAGCACGACCCCACGGTCCGCGGCCACAAGAAGCGGATCGTGCTCGAGGGCGACCTGCCCTCGCCGGCCGACCCGCCCTCGGGCTGCCACTTCCGCACCCGCTGCTGGAAGGCACAGGACATCTGCGCCGTGGAGTACCCCGCGCTGATGGACCGCGGGCAGGGCCACCCCTCGTCGTGCCACTTCGCGGAGGTCGTCGACGTCGTCAGCGTCGATGCGAGCAGCGGTCCCCGTGCGCTGGCCGTCGAGCCCGGGCTCGGCGCCGCGGCGGACCAGGAGCCCGGCTCCGGGGCCGTGCGCGTCACGGGCGACCCCGCGCTCTGACGTCCGAGCCGGGCTCGTCCCCGGCGCCCAGGCCCTACGCTGAGGCCGTACACCCTCGTCCTCCGGGAGACCTCGTGGTCCTGCTGCTCGACATCCTGCTCACACTCTCGAGCATCCTGCTCGTGGTCCTGGTGCTGCTGCACCGGGGCAAGGGCGGCGGCCTGTCGAACCTGTTCGGCGGCGGCGTCTCGTCCTCGCTCGGCGGCAGCGCGGTGGTGGAGAAGAACCTCGACCGCCTGACGATCATCTGCGGTGCGGTCTGGATCGTCTGCATCGTGGCGCTCGGCCTGCTGCTCAAGCAGACCTGACCGGCACCCTCACCCCTCGACACCAGGAGCACCCCGTGGCAGGCGGCAACGCGATCCGAGGCAGCCGGGTGGGCGCCGGACCGATGGGCGAGGCGGAGCGCGGCGAGGCCGCTCCCCGCCAGCGCATCGCGTTCTGGTGCGCCAACGCCCACGAGACGCGGCCGTCCTTCTCCCACGACGCCACCGTCCCCGAGACCTGGGACTGCCCGCGCTGCGGCTTCCCGGCCGGCCAGGACCGCGACAACCCGCCGTCGCCGTCCAAGACCGAGCCCTACAAGACCCACCTAGCCTACGTGCGCGAGCGGCGCAACGCCGAGGACGGCGAGGCGATCCTCGCCGAGGCGCTGGCCAAGCTCCGCAGGTCGTAGCTCCGCAGGTCGTCGCCCCGCAGGTCGTCGCCCCGCAGGTCGTCGCCCCGCAGGTCGTGGTCCGGCAGGTCGCCGCTCAGCGGCGGCGGAGGTCCCGGGGGAGCTGCGAGGCCGCGGCCTCGTCGAGCAGCCACAGCGTCCGCCGGGTGCCCACGGCGCCGGCGACGGGCACCTGGACGCGACCGACGCCGCCGAGCGCGAGGGCCACCACCGGGGCCTTCTCCTCGCCGCTGGCCACCACCCACACGTCGCGCGCGGCCGTGATGGAGGAGAAGCCCAGGGAGACCCGGGTCGGGGGCGGCTTGGGGCAGCCGTGCACGGCCAGCGCCGGGCGCTCGTCGTGGGCCGCGGGCGACTCCGGGAAGATCGACGCCGTGTGGCCCTCCGCGCCCATGCCGAGCAGCAGCACGTCGAAGGGCGGCACGTCGTCGTCCGGCGGCGCCGCTGCGGTCAGCTCGTCGGCGTAGCGCGCGGCCGCTGCGTCCGCGTCGTCGCCGTCCGGCCCCCCGGGCGCGCCGACCGGGTGTACCCGCGACGGGTCGAGGTCGACGGCGTCCAGCAGCGCCTCCCGGGCCTGCCGGTCGTTGCGCTCCGGGTCGTCGGCCGGCACCCAGCGCTCGTCGCCCCACCAGACGTCGACGCGCCTCCAGTCCACCGCGCCGCGGGCGGGGGAGTCGCGGACGGCGCGCAGCGCGGCGATGCCGATGCTCCCGCCGGTGAGCACCACGGAGGCGGTGCCGTGCTCGGCCTGCGCGTCGACCAGGCGGGTGACGAGGCGGGCGGCGACGGCGGCGGCGAGGACGTCGGCGTCGCGCAGGACGACGACGGTCGGGGTGTCGGCGCTCACCCGTCCTGCCCGGGCTGCCCCTCGACGAGCGCGCTCTCGGGCGTGGACCCGTCCACGGGGTCGACCCATACGTGGGTGCGTTTCGGGGCGCGCTCGGACAGGCCGGTCCGGCCGGTGACCGCCGCCAGGGCGTCGGCGTAGGTCTCGTCGCTGTCCAGCCGCTGCAGCTCCTCGGCGAGCAGGTCACCCAGCTCGCGACGGGGGAGCGGGAGCGTGCGGTCGGGCTGGCCGGTGTGCTCCAGGACCGCCGTCTGCCCGTCGCCGCGGCACAGCCGCACCGTGGTCTCGTCCAGCGTCAGGGTGACGGCCGTGATGCCCGGGCCCGCGCTGTCGACGACCGGCACGTCCAGCCCGAGCCGGCTGGTGAGCCAGCCGGCGACGAGCTCGCGCGACGCGTCGCCCGGTTCGCCCGCCACCTCGGCGGACCGGGCGGGCCCCGCGACGGAGTCGAAGGCCGAGGCGCACAGCGCCCGCCACATCGTGGTGCGCGTCCAGGCGAGGTCGGTGTCGCCCGGCGCGTAGTCGTCCCCGCGCTGCTGCAGGGCCAGCAGGGGATCGGCGGCCAGGGCGACGTCCGTGATCCGCCGGTCGGCGAACACGCCCAGCGGGTCGTGCGCGATCTGCACGGGGGGCTCGCCGTACCACCAGGTGACGACGGGAGCGTCCGGCGCCAGCAGCGGCAGGACGACCGACTCGGCGTGCAGCGCCAGCCGGCCGTACATCCGCATCACGACGGCCTCGCCGGGCCCCAGCCGGCCGCCGATCTCGACCTCCGCGTCGAGCCGCGGCTCGGGCGCGTCGGGCCGGCGGCGCACGACGACGAGCAGCCGGCACGGGTGCTGCGCGGCGGCCCGGGTCGCGGCCGCCTCCGCCTGGGCGACCCGCTGCTCGTCGGCGACGACGACGAGGGTCAGCGCGAGGCCGGACGACACCGAGCCCGCCAGGCGGCGCTCGGCGGTGAGGGCCTTCACCACGGCGGTGCCGGTCGTGTCCCAGAGGGTGGTCATGGTCGGGCTCCGTCTCGGGTGGTCACGGCCGGCGCCAGGCCCGGCCGTCGTGGGCCAGCATGTCGTCGGCGGCCTGGGGTCCCCACTCGCCGGCGCGGTACAGCTCGGGCCCGCCGCCCGCGTCCTCCTGCTCGCGCCAGTGCTGCTCGATGGGGTCGATGACCCGCCAGCTCTGCTCGACCTCCTCGTTGCGGGGGAACAGCGACGCGTCACCCAGCAGCACGTCCAGGAGCAGGCGCTCGTACGCCTCGGGCGAGCTCTCGGTGAAGGCCTCGCCGTACAGGAAGTCCATGGCGACGTCGCGGACCTCCATCTGCGTGCCGGGCACCTTGGAGCCGAAGCGCAGCGTCATGCCCTCGTCGGGCTGGACCCGGACGACGAGCTGGTTGCTGCCGAGCTCCTCGGTGTCGGTCTGCGCGAAGGGCAGCACCGGCGCCTTGCGGAACAGCACGGCGATCTCCGTGACCCGCCGGGGGAGCCGCTTGCCGGTGCGCAGGTAGAACGGCACGCCCGCCCAGCGGCGGCTCTCGACCTCGAGGCGCACCGCGGCGTAGGTCTCGGTGCGGCTCGCCTCGTCCACACCCTCCTCGGCGCGGTAGCCGCGGACCCGCTCACCGGCGAGCCAGCCCTGGTCGTACTGCCCGCGGACGGCGTAGCGACCCAGGTCGGACGGCGGCCGGACGGTGCTGAGGACCTTGCGCTTCTCCGTGCGCAGGCTCTCCGCGTCGAAGCCGGCCGGCTCCTCCATGGCGGTCAGGGCCAGCAGCTGCAGCAGGTGGTTCTGCAGGACGTCGCGGGCGGCGCCGGTCTGCTCGTAGAACGAGGCGCGGCCGCCGATGCCGACGTCCTCGGCCATGGTGATCTGGACCGAGTCGATGTGCTGGCGGTTCCAGATCGGCTCGAACAGCTCGTTGGCGAAGCGCAGCGCCAGCAGGTTCTGGACGGTCTCCTTGCCCAGGTAGTGGTCGATCCGGAACACGTCCTTGGCGGTGAACACCGAGTCGACGAGCCGGTTGAGCTCCTGCGCCGAGGCGAGGTCCTCGCCGAACGGCTTCTCCACCACGACGCGCCGCCAGCCGCCGGACTGGTCGTTGTCGGCCATCCCGGTGCGCTGCATCTGCGACAGCACCGTCGGGAACGCCGACGGCGGGATCGACAGGTAGAACGCGGCGTTGCCCTGCGTGCCGTGGGTCGCGTCGAGCTCGGTCAGCGAGGCCGCGAGCCGGTCGAAGGCCTGGTCGTCGTCGAACGCGCCCGGGATGAACTTGATCGAGTCGGCCAGGCGCTGCCAGGTCTCCTCGCGGAACTCCGTGCGGGCACCCTTCTGGGCGGCCTCGCGCGCGAGCTCCTCGAAGTCGCCGTCGCCCCAGTCGCGGCGCGCGAACCCCAGCAGCACGAAGCCGGGCGGCAGCAGGCCGCGGTTGGCCAGGTCGTACACGGCCGGGATGAGCTTCTTGCGGGCCAGGTCGCCGGTCACGCCGAAGACGACCAGCGAGCACGGCGGCGGTACGCGGGGCAGCCGCCGGTCCCGCGGGTCGCGCAGCGGGTTGGCCGAGACCGTCCGGGCGGTCGTGCCGTCGGGGGCAGGGGTGCTGCTCATCGGCGTGCGGCCTCCAGGATCTGCGCGAGCCCTGCGGCCCGGTCGGTCAGGTGCAGCCGCAGGACCGGCCGCCCCCGGGTGTCGAGCGCGGTCAGGTCGCCGGCGGCCTGGGCGGCCTGCAGCTGCCCGAAGGTGAACGGCCGGTCGGGCACCGGCACGTCCGCCGCGACGGCACCGGTCACCTGCAGGAAGACCCCGGTCGCGGGACCGCCCTTGTGGAGCTGGCCCGTGGAGTGGAGCAGGCGCGGCGCCCAGCCGAAGGTGACCGGGTGGGCGAGGCGGGCGGCGAGGGCGGCCCGCAGCTCGGCGGCGGCGGCGTCGCGGTGCCGGTCGAGGTAGGCCATGACGGCCAGGTAGCCGCGGTCGGGCACGGCCTGCAGCAGGGCGTCGAGCGCGCCCGCGAGGTCGGTCACGTCCGCGAGGAGGTCCCCGGTCGCCCGGACCTCGACGGCGTCGTCGGTGAGCGGGGCCGGGCCCGGCTCCGTCGGCTGCTCGAGCACCTCGGCGGTGCGGTCCTTGCTCTCCTGCACGTCGGGCTGGTCGAACGGGTTGACGCCGAGCACCCGGCCGGCCACCGCGGTGGCGAACTCCCACCCGAGGAACTGCGCCCCCAGCGGGCCCTCGACCGCGCTGCCGACGGTCGCGGGCTCGCCGCCGAGCACCAGCAGGTGCACGTCGGCGGCGGGCTCCGTGCCGGGCGCGTCGGCCGACTCCACGAGGACGGGCAGGATCCCCCGACCCAGCTTGCCGGTCGACTCGGCGACCAGCTGCTCGACCCACGGCGCGAGGCCGTCGGCGGGGTCGACGAGGACGAGCTTGTCGCGGCCCCCGACGGCCGCCCCGCCGAGCACCGCGCCGAGGGCGAGGGCAGGGCCGGCCGGGTCGGCCAGCGAGGGCTCGAGCGCGCCGGCCTCGTCGAGCAGGCCGGCCACGTCGGCGCCGGCGAGCGCCGAGGGCACCAGGCCGAAGGCGGTCAGCGCCGCGTAGCGCCCACCCACGTCGGGGTCGGCGAGGAAGACCGCGCGGGTCCCCTCGCGCTCCGCGGCCTCGGCCAGCGGCGAGCCGGGGTCGGTGACCACGACGACGCGGGTGGCGGGGTCCAGCCCTGCGGCGGCGAACGCGGCCCGGGCGGCCCGGCGGTGGCTGTCGGTCTCGACCGTCCCGCCGGACTTGGACGACACCACCACGACGGTGCGCTCGAGCTCGGTGAGCGCCGCGGCGACCTGGCCCGGGTCGGTCGAGTCGAGCACCACCAGGGGCCGGCCCGCGGCGGCGCAGATGACCTCGGGAGCCAGCGAGGAGCCGCCCATCCCGGCCAGCACCACGCGGTCGACGCCCTCGGCGGCGAGCTCGTCGCGGAGCCGGACGAGGTCGGGGACGAGCGCCCGCCCGACGCGCACCGCGTCGAGCCAGCCCAGCCGAGTGCCGGCCTCCGCGGAGGCCTCCGCTCCCCACAGGGTCGGGTCCTTGGCCACGATCGCGGGCGCCAGGCCGTCCGCCGCAGCCTGCTCGAGCACCCGCGCGCGGACGTCGAGCAGGGACCCGCCGCGGCTGCGGACGGTCAGCCCGCCGGCGACGACGGGGGCGTCGGACAACGGCGCGGCCGCGGGCGGCGCCTGCGCGACAGGGGCGGAGTCGTCGACGAGGTCGGTCGGTGCCACCCCGTCGCGCAGGGCCTGCGCGACGTCTTCGGGGCCGGGCTCGGAGGGCGAGCTCAACGAGCGCTCTCGTCGGGCGACGCCGACGCAGGACCCTCGCCGGCGGGGCTGGTGCCCCCGTCGGAGCTGACGTCCGCGCCGGCCTTCTCGAGCTGCTCGGTGACGGACTCGATGAGCTGGCCCCAGGCCTGCTCGAACTTCTCCAGGCCCTCGTCCTCGAGCGCCTGCACGACCTCGTCGTAGTCGATGCCGGCGGCCTCGAGCCGGTCGAGCACGCCCTGGGCGTCCTCGTACGCGGACGTGATGGTGTCGCCGCGGACGTTCCCGTGGTCGAACACGGCCTCGAGGGTGCCCTCCGGCATGGTGTTGACCGTGCCCGGGGCGACGAGCTCCACGACGTACTGGGTGTCGTCGTACTTCGGGTCCTTGACGCCGGTGGAGGCCCAGAGCGGGCGCTGCGGCTTGCAGCCGGCGGCCTCGAGGGCCTTCCAGCGGTCGGAGGAGAAGACGGCCTCGTAGTGCTGGTACGCCAGCCGGGCGTTGGCGATCGCCGCCAGGCCCTTGAGCTCGTCGTGCCCGTCGCCGAGGCGCTTGTCGACCTCGCTGTCGACGCGCGACACGAAGAACGAGGCGACCGAGGCGAGGTCGGTCAGGTCGTGCCCGTTCTCCTTGGCCTGCTCGACGCCGGTCAGGAACGCCTCCATGACGGCGTCGTAGCGTTCGAGGGAGAACACCAGCGTGACGTTGACGCTGATCCCGGCAGCCAGGGTCTGCGTGACGGCGGCGAGACCCTCGTGCGTCGCCGGGATCTTGATGAACAGGTTGCGCCGGTCGACGAGCCACCACAGCGCCTTGGCCTCGGCCACCGTGCGGTCGGTGTCGTGGCTGATGCGGGGGTCGACCTCGATGGACACCCGGCCGTCGACGCCGCTGCTGGCGTCGTACGCGGGCCGCATCACGTCGCAGGCCCAGCGCACGTCGAACGTCGTGAGGGCGCGCACGGCCTCGCCCACGTCGGTCCCGCGCAGCGCGAGGTCGCGGACCTGCTCGTCGTAGGCCGCGCCGTCCGACAACGCCTTCTGGAAGATCGACGGGTTGGTGGTGACGCCGACGACCCCGCGGGTCTCGACCAGCTCGGCGAGGTTGCCCGAGCGCAGGCGCTCGCGGGACAGGTCGTCCAGCCACACGGCGACTCCCGCGGCGGACAGGTCTTCGAGTGCGTGGGTCATGGGGTGCTCCTGGACTGGTGGCGGGGACCTGCCGCGGGGAGGCGCAGGACTAGTTGCCGGTGGTCGAGCCGGAGGTCTTGCCGAGCTTGCTCAGCGACGAGCGGGCCGCCGCGACCACGCGCTCGGCGGTGAGGCCGAACTGCTCGTAGAGCACGTCGTAGGGGGCACTTGCCCCGAAGTGCTCGAGGGACACGCACTCGCCGTACGCCCCGACCCACTCGTGCCAGCCCTGCGACACGGCGGCCTCGACCGAGACCCGGGCGAGGACGCTGTCCGGCAGGACCGAGCGCTGGTAGGCGACGTCCTGGCGGCGGAACCACTCCACGCAAGGCATGGACACCACGCGGGTGGTGATGCCCTCGGCCTCGAGCCGCTCGCGGGCGTCGACCGCGATCTGGACCTCGCTGCCGGTGGCGATCAGGACGACCTGCGCCTGGCCGTCGCTGGCGTCCACGAGCACGTAGCCGCCCTGCGCCGTGCCCTCGGCGCTGCCGAAGACGCTGCGGTCGAAGGTCGGCAGGTTCTGCCGGCTGAGGGCGAGGCCGGCCGGCCGCTCGGCGGCCTCGAGGATCGTCCGCCAGGCGACGACGGTCTCGTTGGCGTCCGCGGGCCGCACGACGTCCAGGCCGGGGACCGCGCGCAGGGAGGCGAGGTGCTCGACGGGCTGGTGGGTCGGGCCGTCCTCGCCGAGGCCGATGGAGTCGTGGGTCCAGACGTAGGTGACCGGCAGCGCCATGAGGGCCGCCAGCCGGACGGCCCCGCGCATGTAGTCGCTGAACACCAGGAAGGTGCCGCCGTAGACGCGGGTGCCGCCGGACAGGGCGATCCCGTTCATGATCGCGCCCATGGCGTGCTCGCGGATGCCGAAGTGCAGCGTGCGGCCGTAGGGGTTGGCGCCCTCCAGGCGGTTGCCGGCCGGCAGGAAGGAATCGGCCCCGTCCATCGTGGTGTTGTTGCTGCCGGCGAGGTCGGCCGAGCCGCCCCACAGCTCGGGCAGCACGTCGGCGAGCGCGCTGAGCACCTTGCCGCTGGCGGCGCGGGTCGCGACGCCCTTCTCGCTGGGCTCGAAGACCGGCAGGGCCTCCTTCCAGCCGGTGGCCAGCGTGCGGGTCGTCAGCCGCTCGTGCAGGGCCTTGCCCTCGGGGTTGGCCTGCGCCCACGCGGCATAGCGCTCCTCCCAGGCCTTGCGCGCCGCGCGACCGCGGTCGACGACCTGACGGGCGTGGGCGACGACCTCCTCGGGGGCGTAGAAGGTGGTGTCGGGGTCGTACCCGAGCACCTCCTTGGTCGCCCGGGTCTCCTCCTCGCCGAGCGCCGAGCCGTGCGTCTTGCTGCTCCCCTGCATGTTCGGCGCGGGGTAGCCGATGATCGTCTTCATCGAGATGATCGACGGCCGGGTCGTCTCCAGCTGCGCGGCGACGAGGGCGGCGTGGAGCTCGTGGACGTCGTTGCCGTCCTCGACGCGCTGCACGTGCCAGCCGTACGCGGCGTAGCGGGCGAGCACGTCCTCGCTGAAGGCCGTGGCCGTGTCGCCCTCGATCGAGATCGAGTTGTCGTCGTAGAGCATCACCAGGCTGCCGAGCTCCTGGTGGCCGGCGAGCGAGCTGGCCTCGGCCGAGACGCCCTCCTCGAGGTCGCCGTCGGAGGCGATGACCCAGATCGTGTGGTCGAACGGGCTCTCGCCCTGCGGCGCGTCGGGGTCGAGCAGACCGCGCTCGCGGCGCGCCGCCATCGCCATGCCGACGGCGTTGCCGACGCCCTGGCCGAGCGGGCCGGTCGTGACCTCGACACCGGGGGTGTGGAAGTGCTCCGGGTGGCCCGGCGTGAGCGAGCCCCACTGGCGCAGGTGGGCGAGGTCCTCGACGGTCAGCCCGTAGCCCGACATGAACAGCTGCACGTACAGGGTCAGGCTGGTGTGGCCGCAGGAGAGGACGAAGCGGTCGCGACCCGGCCAGTTGTGGTCGGTGGGGTCGTGGCGGATCAGGCGCTGGTAGAGCAGGTACGCGGCGGGGGCGAGGCTCATGGCCGTGCCCGGGTGACCGGAGCCGGCGGCCTCCACGGCGTCCAGGGCGAGTGCGCGGGACACGTCCACCGCGGCGTCGTCGAGGTCGGACCACTCGAGCTGCTGGTCGGTGCTCACGTGCTGGTGCCCCCGTCGTCGGTGCGCGTGCCCGCGCGGGAGGCGAGGCGCCTGCACCGCGCGGGTCTGCTGGTCAAGATCGTGTCCGACCCTACGGGGAAGGTTGCCCCGATCGACCGGCCCGAACCGGCGCGCCCCCGGCAGGCCCGGCAGGGGGCACCCCGCTAGAGTCGGAGCCGTGACGACGCTCGCGGACGACCCGGCCGTCGCGGGGGTCCCGTCCTCCGCGGGCCCTGCCGTCACCACCCGCTCCCGCGCCGCCTCGACGGTCCGCGCCTACGTCGCGCTGACCAAGCCGCGCATCATCGAGCTGCTGCTGGTGACCACCGTGCCCACGATGGTCCTGGCCGCCCGCGGCCTGCCGTCGCTCGGACTGGTGCTCGCCACGCTCGTCGGCGGCACCCTCGCGGCGGCCAGCGCCAACGCCCTGAACTGCTGGTACGACCGCGACATCGACGTGCTCATGCACCGCACCGAGGGCCGGCCGCTCGCCCGCGCCGCGGTCACGCCGCGCGCCGCGCTGGTCTTCGGCCTGGTGCTCGGGGTGCTCGCCACGGTCGAGCTGGCGCTGACGACCAACGCCCTCGCCGCCGCCCTCGGCGTCGCGGCCATCGCCTTCTACGTCGTCGTCTACACCATGTGGCTCAAGCGCCGCACGTCCCAGAACATCGTCTGGGGCGGGGCCGCCGGCTGCATGCCGGTGCTCATTGGCTGGGCCGCGGTCACCGGCTCGCTGGCGTGGGCGCCCGTGGTGCTGTTCGCCGTGATCTTCTTCTGGACGCCGCCGCACTACTGGCCGCTCGCCATGCGCTACCGCGACGACTACGCCCGCGCCCACGTCCCGATGCTGCCGGTGGTCGCCTCCGACCGGGTCGTCGCGTCCCGGATCGTCGCCTACTCCTGGGCGATGGTGGCCGTCTCGCTGCTGCTCGTCTGGCCGCTCGGCGTCTCGGGCGCGCTGTACGGCGTGACCGCCGTCGTCACGGGGGCGGTGTTCCTGCGCGAGGCGCACCTGCTGCTCGGCCGGGTCCGGTCCGGCGCGGACGTCGCGCCGATGCGGCTGTTCCACTGGTCGATCACGTACCTGGCGCTGCTGTTCCTCGCCGTCGCCGTCGACCAGCTCGTCTGACCGTGCCGCGCGTCGCGCTGGCGACCTCGCAGGCCCTGCCCGGGCTCGACGGCGACAGCGTCCTGCTCGTCCCCGCGCTGGCGTCCCTCGGCATCGACGCGCAGCCGGCGGTGTGGGACGACCCGGCTGTCGACTGGTCGGCGTACGACCTCGTGGTGGTGCGGTCGACCTGGGACTACGTCGCGCGGCGCGAGGAGTTCCTGGCCTGGGCGCGCGCGGTCCCGCGGCTGCTCAACCCGGCGGACGTGCTGGCCTGGAACACCGACAAGACCTACCTGCGCGACCTCGACGCCGCGGGCGTGCCCGTCGTGCCGACCACCTGGGTGGCGCCCGGGGAGGCGTACGCCCCGCCCGCCGGCGCCGTCGTGGTCAAGCCGACCGTGAGCGCCGGTGCCCGGGACACCGAGCGGCACGAGGACGCCCGCGGTGCCGCGCCCCTGGTGGCCCGGCTGCACGCCGAGGGGCGCACGGCGATGGTCCAGCCGTACCTCGACGGCATCGACACCGCCGGCGAGACGGCGGTGCTGCTGTTCGACGGCGCGCCGAGCCACGGGGCGCGCAAGGCGCCCCTGCTGGCGGGGCTGCCGGTCGACCCCGACGACGACCTTGCCGTCATGCAGGCGCGGGAGCCGTCGCCCGCGGAGCTCGAGGTGGCCCGCGCCGCGGTCGCCGCCGTGCCCGGGGGAGAGCGGCTGCTCTACGCCCGGGTGGACCTGGTGCCCGGGCCGGACGGCGCGCCGGTGGTGCTGGAGCTCGAGCTCACCGAGCCGTCGCTGTTCCTCAGGTACGCACCAGGCTCGGCCCAGCGGTGTGCGAGGGCGATCGCGGCGCGTCTGCCCCGTACGGGCTGACCGCCCGCTCGCGGGTCGCGAGCACCACGTGGACGGCGGCGACGAGCACCACGCAGGCCCCGCCGAGGTGGAGCCCGACGAGCACGACCGGGAGCCCGGTGAAGTACTGCGCGAAGCCCAGCGCCCCCTGCGCCAGCTCGACGCCGAGCAGCACGAGCGCCGCGCGGGCGAGCGGGGCGGCGCCGGCCACCCGTGCCGCGACGTACAGGCCGACGGTCGCGCCCACCAGGAGCATGACGAGGTCGGCGTGCAGCTGGCTCATGGCTGCCGGGTCGAGCCCGGTGCGACCGGCGGCGGGGTCGCCCGAGTGGGGGCCGGAGCCGGTCACGACCGTGCCGACCGCCAGTACCGCCCCGACGAGGACGAGCAGGCCGACCGACAGCTGCCGCAGCAGCGGGGGCACCGTGGGCCGGCCGGGCACGTCGGCCTCACGGGTGCGCTGGTGGAGCACGGCGGCCAGGCCGATGAGGACCGAGCTGACGAGGAAGTGCAGCATCACCGTCCACGGGTTGAGCCCCGTGAGCACGGTGACCCCGCCGAGCAGCGCCTGCGCGGGGATGCCGAGGAAGCCGGCGACGGCGAGGCCGACGTGGTCGCTCCGGCGCGGGCGGGCCCGCAGCACGGCGACCAGCAGCGCGACCACGACGGCCGTGAGCGCGAAGGTCAGCAGCCGGTTGCCGAACTCGATGATGCCGTGGACCGCGTACTCCGCGGTGGGCGTGTAGGTCGAGTCGGTGCAGCGCGGCCAGGTCGGGCAGCCCAGACCGGACGCCGTGAGGCGCACCGCACCACCGGTCACGACGATCACGGAGTTGGCGACCAGGCTGGCCAGCGCGAGCCGGCGCACCGTGGTGGACGAGGGGCGCGGCAGCACGGCCCCAGGGTACGGGCGTGCGGCAGGCCGGGCCTGCCGGGGCGGCCTAGGATCGACGCGTGAGAAGGCCCCTGCTCCGCCCCGGCTGGCTGGTCCTGCACGTCCTGGTCCTCGTGGCGCTGTACGTCATGGTGCGCCTCGGCGCGTGGCAGTGGGGCCGCGGCGAGGCGATGGACTCGCTGCGCAACTACAGCTACGGCCTGGAGTGGTGGGCCTTCGCCGTCCTCACGGTGATCGGCTGGGTGAAGTTCTGCCTCGACGAGACCGCCGAGACCCCCGAGGTGCAGGTGGACGCCGCCCCCGCCCCCGTGCCGGCGGCCGTCGTGCCCGTCGTCGACGAGGAGGACGACCCGGAGCTGGCCGCGTGGAACGCCCGGCTCGCCGAGCTGGCCCGCCGCGACGCCGAGCAGCGCCGGTGAGCGACCCGCTGCTGCGCTACCGGGTCGTGGCCAACCTCGTGGGCGTCGTCCTGCTGGTGCTGGTGTTCGTCGCGATCCCGCTGCGCTACGGCTTCGGGCAGGAGTCCCTGTCGAAGGCCGTCAGCCCGGTGCACGGCGCGCTGTACATGGTGCTGGTGCTCTGCGTGGTGCTGCTCGGCCGCGCCCGCTCCTGGCCGGTCAGCCGGATCGTGCTGGTGGCGCTCGGCGGCACCGTCCCGGTCCTCAGCTTCCTCGTCGAGCGCCGCGTCGTGGCCCAGGAGCGGGCAGCGGGCGGCGTGCGCGTCTGAGCGCGCTCGCTCCCGCGCCTCGGGGCACTCCCGGCGGTCGCGTCGAGCCCACGCGCCTGGGAGCGGCCGTCAGCAGAGGGCGCTCAGCGCGCGGTCGGGACGGTCGCGAGGGCGTCGTGGACGCCGCGTGGCTCGCGTCCGAGGAGTTCGGCGAGCAGGGGGTCGACGCCGGCGAAGAAGCCGGCCGCAGCCGCCTGGTACATGCCCAGGAGGAAGCGCGCCACGAACTCCGGCTGCCCTGCCGCCGTGCGGTCGGCCAGCCAGTCGTCCTCGCTGACCACCACGCGCTCGACCGCGCGCCCGGTGAGGTCCGACGCGATCGCCGCGACCTCCTCGAACGTGGGCGCCGAGCTCGCGGTGAGCGTCACGGGGCCGTCGTAGGTGCCGGGGGAGGTCAGGACGTCAGCGGCGGCCTCGGCCTCGTCCTCCCGGTCCGTCCAGGACACGGGCCCGTCGGCCGGCACGGCGATGACACCCGTCTCGCGCCAGGGCCCTGCCAGCAGGTCGAGGCTGTGGGCGTAGAAGCCGTTGCGCAGCGAGGTCCAGGCGGTGCCGCACGCCCCGAGCAGCTGCTCGGTCGCCGCGTGGTCCCGCGCGGGGGAGAACGGGGAGCCCGACGCGGCGCCCTGGTGGCTGGTGTAGACGATGCGCCCGACGCCCGCCGCGACCGCGGCGTCGATGGCGTTGCGGTGCAGGCCCACAGCGTCGGCGCCGGGGTCGCTGGAGGACACGAGCAGCAGCTGGTCGGCGCCGTCGAAGGCCGCGGGGAGGGACGACGGGTCGGCGTAGTCGCCGCGGCGGACCTGCACCCCCCGCGCGGCGAAGCGCTGGGCCCTGCCGGGGTCGCGCACGGCGACGGCGAGCTCGCTCGCCGGGAGCCGGTCGAGCAGGTGGTCGACGGTGGCGCCGTTGAGCGCGCCGGTCGCCCCGGTGACGATGATCATGGCTGAGTCCTGACGTCGGTGGTTCCGCTGGTACCTACGGCAAGGTAACAGCGGAACTCCCAGGGTAACAACGCTGCGTTATCGTCGGACGCATGACGAGAGCCGGCAGCCGCGGGGAGGCGCGGTCGCGGATCGTCGACGTCGCAGCCCGCCTGCTGCGGGAGCAGGGGGCGGCGGCGGTGACCACCCGGGGGGTGGCCGAAGCGGCCGGTGTGCAGGCGCCGGCGATCTACCGCCTGTTCGGCGACAAGGACGGGCTGCTCGACGCGGTCGCCGAGCACGTCATGGCCACCCACGTGTCGGCCAAGGCCGCGGCCGTCGCGGAGGCGTCGGTCGGGGACGTCGACCCGCTGGCGGACCTGCGCGCCGGGTGGGACTCGCAGATCGACTTCGGTCTGGTCAACCCGGCCCTGTTCCGCCTGCTGAGCGACCCGCACCGGGGGCTGCCCTCGCCCGCGGCACGAGCGGGGCTGAGCGTGCTGGAGTCCCGGGTCCACCGGGTGGCGGTGACCGGGCGGCTGCGCGTCAGCGAGCGACGGGCGGTGGAGCTCATCCATGCCGCGGGGACCGGGACGGTCCTGACGCTGCTGTCGACACCACCTGCGCACCGCGACCCCGGCCTCGCCCCGAGCATGTACGAGGCGGTCCTCCGGCAGGTCCTCACCGACGCACCCGGGCCCGCCGACCAGGGGTCGCTGGCCGCGGTGGTGGCCTGCCGCGCGGTCGCTCCGCAGCTCGACGTGCTCACCGACGCGGAGCAGCGGCTCCTGGCCGAGTGGCTCGGGCGCGCCATCACCGCGGCGGCGACTGCGCCGTGATCAGTCCAGGACCACCGGCGCGCCGGCCTCCAGCACCCCTGGCACCTCGACCCGCGCGTTGATCCCGAAGGGCCCCTTGCGCTCGGCGGCGAAGAAGCGGAGCAGCGCCGGGTCGCGGCGCAGCCCGCCCGGGGCGTACGTGGGGATGGTGCAGCGCTGGCACGGGTGCAGCAGGCGCAGCACGACGTCACCGACCACCAGCCGCCGCCCCTCCCAGGCGTCCTCGGCGTACGCCGGGGCGTCCAGGTCGAGGTGCAGGTTGGTCCGCCAGCGCGCCGGCTCGAGACGCCTGCCGGTCTGCCCCTCGACCGCCCGGTGGCTCGCGGCGGTGGTGACGAGCACCGAGCGGGGCAGGTCGGCGTGGCCGCCGTCGTCGTGCGACAGCCCCACCGGCACGCCGAGGTCGTCGGCGAGGGCACCCGGCAGCGCCGGGTCGGACCACGACCAGGTGCGCCCGTCGGGCCCGGCCAGCCGCGGCTCCGCGGAGCCGGGGTCGGCGCTCCAGCGCAGGACGCCCGGGACGGAGCGCGCCGAGACCACGGCGCCGAGGCGGTCCGGCCGCTGGTCGACCAGCGCGTACCGCCGGTCGCCTGCGAGCCCGGTCTCGTCGGCGGCGACGCGGTCGTGCACGCGTCCGCCGCCCATCGACTTGACCGCCCAGGTGGTCAGCCCGGCGACCCGCCCGAGCGGTGCGCTCATGCGCTGGCGGCGGCGGGCGAGACGCGGTCGAGCAGCCGCAGGATCGCCTCGTCCACGACCACCTGGCGGGAGATGTTCACGCTGTGGCCCGCGCCGGGCACGATGACCAGCTCGGCGTTGGCGCCGATCTCCTCGGCCATCCGCCGGCTGTGCTTGACCGGGGTCAGACGGTCGCTGTCGCCGCACAGGACGGTGACCGGGACGGCGCGCAGGACCGGCAGCGCGGCGGTCTCGTCGTGCTCCAGGAAGCTCGGGTAGAAGGCCGACGTGATCGTCATCGGCGTCTGCTCGAGCAGCGCCTGCACCTGGCGGACGAGCTCGGGCCGGGCGTCGTCGCGGCCGAACAGGTAGTGCCGGGTGTACGCGTAGCCGGCGCGGGTCCCGCGCCGGCGGAACCGCTCGATCAGCGGCGCGTTGAACCGCAGCCACCACAGCCAGACCGGCAGCAGGTGCAGGCGCTTGCCGAGGCGGGCCGACACACCGACCAGGCCGCCGGTCACCAGGTCGCCGGCCGCGGTCGCGAGCAGGAACACGCCCTTGACCCGGTCGCCGAACAGCTCGGGCCGCTGGCGGGCGAGCGCCATGATCGTCATGCCGCCCATGGAGTGCCCGAGCAGCACGACGGGCCCGGTCGGGGTGTGCCGCTCGAGCACGGCCGACAGGTCCTTGCCGAGCTGCTCGAACGTCGCGTTGCGCACGTCGCCCCAGCCCGAGCGGCCGTGCCCGCGCTGGTCGTACAGCACGACCCGGGCCCGCCCGCGCAGCATCTCGCGCTGCAGGGCGAACTCCTCCAGGTTGGCCGTGAAGCCGTGGACCAGGACGACGGTCACGGCGGCGCCGGGGGCCTCGTCGACCTCGACGTGCAGCGGAGCCCCGTCGTCGGCGCGTACGACGAGGGAGCCCTCCGGACCGGAGTGCCGGCGGCGGGCGGCGCGCAGGCCGAGGACCGCCAGCAGGCCGCCGAGGACGGCCACGAGGGCGCGCAGGGCGCGCAGGGCGCGCAGGGCGCTGGAGCGTGCAGGCAAGGGGTCTACTCCCAGCGGAAGGCGCGGCTGGCGGCGAGCAGACCGGCTGCTCCCCAGACCGCGAGGGTGAGGACGTCGCTACCCACCAGGACGCCGTCCACGAGCGTCGCGCGCAACCCGTCCGACAGCGCCGCGCTGGGCAGCAGCCGCAGCAGGGGCTCGGCGGGCCCGAAGGCGTCGAGGTCGAAGACGATCCCGCCGAGCACGAGCAGGACGAGCCAGGCCAGGTTGGCCACAGCCAGGCAGGTCAGGCCGCGCAGCGTACCGCCGAGCAGCAGGCCCAGGCCGCTGAAGGCCGCCGTGCCGACGACCACCAGCACGAGCACCGACAGCACCGAGCCCTGCGGCGACCAGCCGAGCGCGTACGCGACCCCGCCGATGAGCAGCAGCTGCAGCAGCTCGACGGTGAGCACGCTCGCGGTCTTGGCGGCCAGCAGCGTGGACCGGGGGAGCGGGGTCGCGCCGAGGCGCTTGAGCACGCCGTACTGCCGCTCGAAGCCGGTGGCGATCGCCTGGCCGGTGAAGGCGGTCGACATGACCGCGAGGGCGATGACGCCGGGCGTGAAGAAGTCGACGCGCGAGACGTCGGTGCGGTCGAGCGCGACGAACGACAGCGTCGACAGCACGACGAGCAGCCCGACCGGCACGATGAGGCTGAGCAGCACCTGCTCGCCGTTGCGCAGCAGCAGGACGAGCTCGGTGCGGGTCTGCGCGGCGAGCATCGCGGCCCGCGAGGCAGCGCCCGGTCGCGGCGCCAGCGAGCCCGGCGCCCAGGAGGAGGTCACGAGCGCAGCTCCCGTCCGGTCAGCTCGAGGAAGACGTCCTCGAGGCTGCGGCGCTCCAGGCGCAGGTCCTCGACCATCACGCCGTGCCCGGCGCACCAGGACGTCACCGAGGCCAGCAGCTGGGGGTCCAGCTGCCCCTCCACGAGGTACGAGCCGGCCGGCGACTCCTTCGCGGTGCAGCCGACGGGCAGGGCCTGCAGGAGCTGGTCGAGGTCGAGCCCCGGCTTGGCCCGCCAGCGGAGCTGGCCGACCGCGTCGGTGCGGGTGAGGTCGCGGACCGAGCCGGCCGCCACGACCCGGCCGCCGTCGACGATGACCACGTCGTCGGCCAGGTGCTCGGCCTCGTCCATGAGGTGCGTCGTCAGCACGACGGTCGCGCCGTCGCGGCGCAGCGACTCGACGAGGTCCCAGGTGGCCAGGCGGGCCTGCGGGTCCAGGCCCGCGGTCGGCTCGTCGAGGAAGACCAGCTCGGGGCGTCCCACCACGGCCATCGCGAGCGAGAGCCGCTGCGCCTGCCCGCCGGACAGCCGCCGCACCGGCGTGCGCTCCACGCCGGTGAGCCCGAGCCGCTCCAGCAGGTCCGTGGGGTCGAGCGGGTCGCGGCTGTACGAGGCGAACAGCCGCAGCACCTCGCCGGCGCGCAGCCCCGGGTAGGTGCCGCCGCTCTGCGGCATGACGCCGACGCGCGGGCGCAGCCCGGGGTCGCGGGGGTCCAGGCCCAGGACCCGCACCTGGCCCCCGTCCACGCTGCGGAAGCCCTCGCAGACCTCGATCGTCGAGGTCTTGCCGGCGCCGTTCGGGCCCAGCAGGGCGAGCACCGTCCCCGGCCGCACCGCCATCGACAGCCCGTCCACGGCGATGCGTGCGCCGTACCGCTTCACGAGGCCGTCGACCTCGAGCGCGGGTGCCGTCACCGGCCCAGGGTAGGGACTGCCGGTCGGCGGCGCCCCTCCGGACCGGTCGGGTGCCGCAGGTCACACCCGGCCGGCGCGTCCCGGTTCGACTCCGGGCAGCAATTAGGCGACAGTGACGTTGTGAAAAGCATGGTGGAGACGCGAGCGGAGACGAGGCCCCCGACGGGGACCCGCGACCGCCTGCTGTCGCTGCTGCTCGAGCTCGGGCCGTCCACCACGTCCGCGCTCGCCGAGCGCCTGGCGCTGTCCAACGCCGGCGTCCGCCGCCACCTCGACGCGCTGCTCGCCGAGGGCACGGTGGTCCGGCGCGAGCCGCGCCTGCCGGTGCTGCGCGGCCGCGGCCGGCCCGCGAGCGTGTGGGCGCTGTCCGAGGCCGGCCACGAGGCCGGCCCCTCGGCCTACGACGACCTCGCCGCGGGCGCCCTGCGCTTCCTCGCCGAGCAGGGCGGGCAGGACGCCGTCGAGGCCTTCGCCCGCACCCGGGCCACCGAGATCGAGGACCGCTACCGCGACCGCCTCGACACGGTGCGCGCCGCCGAGCGACCGGCCGCCCTGGCCGACGCGCTGTCCGCCGACGGCTACGCGGCCGCCACCAGCGACCAGGGCGTCGGCGTCCAGCTGTGCCAGCACCACTGCCCGGTGCGGTCCGTCGCCGAGCAGTTCCCCCAGCTGTGCGACGCCGAGACCGCCGCCATCGGGCGCCTGCTCGGCGTCCACGTCCAGCGCCTCGCGACCATCGCCCACGGCGACGGGGTGTGCACCACCTACATCCCCGGTCCCACCCGCACCACCAGCGACGTCCCGCACACCAGCTCGACCCGAGGGAAGGCCCGTCCATGACCACCACCACCGAGACCCAGCTCGAGGGCATCGGCACGTACAAGTTCGGCTGGGCCGACTCCGACGTGGCGGGCGCTTCCGCCAAGCGGGGCATCGACGAGGCCGTCGTGCGCGACATCTCGGCCAAGAAGTCCGAGCCGCAGTGGATGCTCGACCTGCGCCTCAAGGGCCTGAAGCTGTTCGAGAAGAAGCCCATGCCCACCTGGGGCTCCGACCTCGGCGGCATCCACTTCGACAACATCAAGTACTTCGTGCGGTCCAGCGAGAAGCAGGCGGCGACCTGGGACGACCTGCCGGCCGACATCAAGAGCACGTACGACAAGCTCGGCATCCCGGAGGCCGAGAAGCAGCGCCTGGTGTCCGGCGTCGCGGCGCAGTACGAGTCCGAGGTCGTCTACCACTCGATCCGCGAGGACCTCGAGGCGCAGGGCGTCATCTTCAAGGACACCGACACCGCGCTCAAGGACCACCCGGAGCTGTTCCAGGAGTACTTCGGCTCGGTCATCCCGGTCGGCGACAACAAGTTCGCCGCGCTCAACACCGCCGTCTGGTCGGGCGGGTCGTTCATCTACGTGCCCAAGGGCGTCAAGGTGGACATCCCCCTGCAGGCCTACTTCCGGATCAACACCGAGAACATGGGCCAGTTCGAGCGCACGCTGATCATCGCCGACGAGGGCTCGAGCGTGCACTACGTCGAGGGCTGCACCGCCCCGATCTACTCCAGCGACTCGCTGCACTCCGCGGTCGTGGAGATCATCGTGATGAAGGACGCCCACGTCCGCTACACGACGATCCAGAACTGGTCCAACAACGTCTACAACCTGGTCACCAAGCGCACCGCCGTGCACGAGGGCGGCCGCATGGAGTGGATCGACGGCAACATCGGCTCCAAGGTCACCATGAAGTACCCGGCCTGCTACCTGCTCGGCGAGCGCGCCTCCGGCGAGACCCTGTCGATCGCCTTCGCGGGCGAGGGCCAGCACCAGGACGCCGGCGCCAAGATGGTGCACGCGGCGCCCAACACGAGCAGCAACATCGTCTCCAAGTCCGTCGCCCGGGGCGGTGGCCGCACCTCCTACCGCGGCCTGGTCCAGGTCCAGGAGGGGGCGACCGGCAGCCGCAGCAACGTCGTGTGCGACGCGCTGCTCGTCGACGCGATCAGCCGCTCCGACACCTACCCCTACGTCGACGTGCGTGAGGACGACGTGTCCCTCGGCCACGAGGCGACCGTCAGCAAGGTCGGCGAGGACCAGCTCTTCTACCTGATGAGCCGCGGCATGGCCGAGGACGAGGCCATGGCGATGGTCGTGCGCGGGTTCGTCGAGCCGATCGCCCGCGAGCTGCCCATGGAGTACGCGCTCGAGCTCAACCGGCTCATCGAGCTGCAGATGGAGGGTTCCGTTGGCTAGCCAGATGGAGGCCGCCCTCACCGCCGAGCGCACCGCGCTCGCGGAGCAGGGCGGCGTCATGGAGGGCACGATCGCCGTCGGTGTCGCCCCCTCCACCCCCGCCAAGCCCGCGGACGCGCGCGTCACGCAGGTCCGCTCGGCCGACCCGGACGCCTTCGCCCGCATCACGGGGCGCGAGGAGGAGTGGCGCTTCACGCCGCTGGACCGGCTGCGCGGCCTGCACGACGGCAGCGCCCAGGTCGACGGCAAGGTCGAGGTGCAGGTCGAGGCCCCCGAGGGCGTGCAGGTCGAGGAGATCGGCCCCGCCCACCCGCTCGTCGGGTCCGTGCTGGTGCCGGCCGACAAGGCCGCGGCGCTCGCCATGCGCGACTTCACGTCCGGCACCCTGGTGACCGTCGCCGAGGGCGCCCAGCTCGAGGGCGCCGTCACCGTGCACGTCAGCGGCACCGGGGCCACCGCGTACGGCCACGTGGTCGTCGACGTGCAGCCGCACGCCAAGGCCGTCGTCGTGCTCGACCACACCGGCAGCGGGCGCTACTCCGCGGGCGTGGAGCTGCGCGTCGGCGACGGCGCGGACCTCACCCTGGTGAGCCTGCAGGAGTGGGAGCCGGACGCCACCCACCTCGGCGCCCAGGCCGCGCGGGTCGGCCGCGACGCGCGCTACCGCTCGATCGTCATCACCCTCGGCGGCGACCTCGTGCGCCTCGTGCCGACGGTGGAGTACGCCGCGCCGGGCGGCGACGCCGAGTTGCTGGGGCTGTCCTTCGCCGACGCCTCGCAGCACCTCGAGCACCGCCTGCTCGTCGACCACGCGGTCCCGCACTGCCGCAGCCGGGTCACCTACAAGTCCGCGCTGCAGGGCGACGAGGCGCACACCGTCTGGGTGGGCGACGTCGTCATCCGCGCGGCGGCGGTGGGCACCGACACCTACGAGCTCAACCGCAACCTGCTGCTCACGCCGGACGCCCGGGCCGACTCGGTCCCCAACCTCGAGATCGAGACCGGCGAGATCACCGGTGCCGGCCACGCCAGCGCCACCGGCCGGTTCGACGCCGAGCAGCTGTTCTACCTGATGTCGCGCGGCGTCCCGGAGGCCACCGCGCGCCGGCTCGTCGTGCGCGGCTTCTTCGCCGACGTCATCGAGCAGATCGGGCTGCCCGACCTGCAGAGCCGCCTGCTCGAGGCCATCGAGGTCGAGCTGTCCCGGGTGCTCCCGGTCAGCGGGGCCGACCGATGACCGCCCCGCAGCGCGCCTGCTCCCTGTCCGAGCTGCCCGACGAGGGCGCGATCCGCGTCGAGCTCGGCGGCAAGCCGGTGTGCGTCGCCCGCAGCGGCGGTCAGGTGTACGCCCTGCGCGACGTCTGCTCGCACGCCGACGTGCCGCTGTCCGAGGGCGACGTGGAGGACGGCGCCATCGAGTGCTGGCTGCACGGCTCGCTGTTCGACCTCAAGACGGGCGTGCCCTCCGGGCTGCCCGCGATCAAGCCCGTCCCCACGTACGCAGTCACGGTCGAGGGCGACGACGTCCTCGTCCAGATGGAGAGCTGACAGATGGCCACCCTCGAGATCCGCGACCTGCACGTCAGCGTCGAGGCCGACAACGCGGGGTCGCGCGAGATCCTCACCGGCGTCGACCTCACGATCCGCTCCGGCGAGACCCACGCGATCATGGGCCCGAACGGGTCGGGCAAGTCGACCCTGGCGTACGCCATCGCCGGTCACCCCAAGTACACGATCACCTCCGGCACCATCGCCCTCGACGGCGAGGACGTGGTCGAGATGGCCGTCGACGAGCGGGCGCGGGCCGGGATCTTCCTGGCCATGCAGTACCCCGTCGAGGTGCCCGGCGTGTCGGTCTCCAACTTCCTGCGGACGGCGGCCACCGCCGTCCGCGGCGAGGCCCCGAAGCTGCGCCTGTGGGTCAAGGAGCAGAAGGAGGCCATGCAGCGCCTGGAGATGGACCCGGCGTTCGCCGAGCGCAACGTCAACGAGGGCTTCTCCGGCGGCGAGAAGAAGCGCCACGAGATCCTGCAGCTCGAGCTCCTGCGCCCCAAGATCGCCGTGCTCGACGAGACCGACTCCGGCCTCGACGTCGACGCGCTGCGGGTGGTGTCCGAGGGCGTCAACCGGGTCCGCGAGAGCGGCGACACGGGCGTCCTGCTCATCACGCACTACACGCGGATCCTGCAGTACATCCAGCCCGACCACGTGCACGTCTTCGCCGGCGGCAAGGTCGTCGAGTCCGGCGGGCGCGAGCTGGCCGACGAGCTGGAGAAGAACGGCTACGCCAAGTACGGCAGCACCGCGACCGGCGGCCCGACGCTCCCCACGGGCCCGGTCGTCCCGGGTGTGGTGACGACGGCATGACCGCCGTCCTGCCCGGCCTGCTGCAGACTCCGGGGCAGGTCCCGGCGTACGACGTGGACGCCGTCCGGCAGGACTTCCCGGTGCTGCAGCGGGTCGTCAACGGGCACCCGCTGGTCTACCTGGACAACGCCTCCTCCTCGCACAAGCCGGTGCAGGTGCTCGACGCCGAGCGCGAGTTCGTGCTGCAGCACTACAGCAACGTGCACCGCGGCGTGCACACGCTGAGCCAGGAGGCGACCGACGGCTACGAGCAGGCCCGCAGCACCGTCGCGGCCTTCCTCGGCGCCCAGCACGACGAGGTCGTCTTCACCAAGAACGCGACCGAGGCCTACAACCTGGTGGCCTACTCGTTCGGCAACGCGCGGGCCGGTGAGCGCTTCCACCTCGGCCCGGGCGACGAGGTCTGCGTGACCGAGATGGAGCACCACTCCAACCTCGTGCCGTGGCAGATGCTGTGCGAGCGCACCGGCGCGACCCTGCGCTGGTTCCCGCTCACCGACGAGGGCCGGCTCGACCTGACCGACCTCGAGGGCCTGGTCAACGAGCGCACCAAGGTGCTGTCCTTCGTCCACCAGAGCAACCTGCTGGGCACGGTCAACCCGGTGGACGTGCTGGTGGCCCGGGCGCGCGAGGTGGGTGCGCTGGTGCTGCTCGACGGCGCGCAGTCGGCGCCGCACATGGCGATCGACGTGCGGGCGCTCGGGGTCGACTTCTACGTCGCGACCGGCCACAAGATGCTCGGCCCGTCCGGCGTCGGCGTGCTGTGGGGCAAGAAGGACCTGCTCGACGCGATGCCGCCGTTCATGGGCGGCGGCTCGATGATCGAGGTCGTGCAGATGTCCGGGTCGACGTACGCGCCCGCGCCCGAGCGGTTCGAGGCGGGCACGCCCGTCATCAGCCAGGCCGTCGGGCTGGCCGCTGCCTGCGACTACCTGTCGGCGCTCGGCATGGACGCCGTGGCCGCCCACGAGGCGCGGCTCACCGCCCGGCTGCTCGACGGCCTGCGGCACACCGACGGCGTGCGCGTCATCGGGCCCGACACGCTGGAGATGCGCGGCTGCGCCGTCAGCTTCGCGGTCGACGGGGTGCACCCGCACGACGTCGGCCAGTCGCTGGACGACCTCGGCATCGCCGTCCGGGTGGGCCACCACTGCGCCGCGCCGGTCTGCCGCCGCTACGGGGTGCCGGCGACCGCGCGCGCCTCGTCGTACCTGTACAACACCGAGGCCGAGATCGACCGCCTGGTGGAAGGTCTGACCCAGGTCCAGGCGTTCTGGAAGGCATGACCGTGACAGCCGGCGCCACCGAGTCGATGTACCAGGAGATCATCCTGGACCACTACCGCCACCCCCACCACAAGGGCCTGCGCGACCCGTACGACGTGGAGGTCCACCACGTCAACCCGACGTGCGGCGACGAGGTGACCCTGCGCGTGCAGGTGCAGGACGGGACCGTCACCGACGTCTCGTACGACGGCCAGGGGTGCTCGATCAGCCAGGCGAGCACCTCGGTGATGACCGACCTGGTCATCGGCCAGCCGGTCGACGCCGCGCTCGGCAGGGCGGAGGCGTTCCTCGAGCTCATGCAGAGCCGGGGCACGATCGAGCCCGACGAGGACGTGCTGGAGGACGGCATCGCCTTCGCCGGCGTCTCCCGCTACCCGGCGCGCGTCAAGTGCGCGCTGCTGGGCTGGATGGCCTGGAAGGACGCGACCGCGCAGGCGGTCGCCGACACGAGCTCACACACGACGTCCGAGGAGACCGCATGACCGACGTGACCACCGAGGCGGCGCTCGACGACGCGGCCGCCGCGCCCGTCCTCGAGACCCCCACCGCAGCCGACCGGCCCAAGGTCGTCGCCACCGACGACGAGGTCGTCGAGGCGATGAAGGACGTCGTCGACCCCGAGCTCGGGATCAACGTCGTCGACCTGGGCCTGCTCTACGGCCAGCAGGTCCACGACGACGGCACCGTGACGCTCGACATGACGCTCACCAGCGCGGCCTGCCCGCTGACCGACGTCATCGAGGACCAGACGCGCTCGGCGATGGAGCCGTTCACCGAGGACGTCACCATCAACTGGGTCTGGATGCCGCCGTGGGGCCCGGACAAGATCACCGACGACGGTCGCGACCAGCTGCGGGCGCTCGGCTTCAACGTCTGACGTCCCCGCGATGATCGTGGTGTGCGGCGAGGCGCTGGTCGACCTCGTCCCCGTCGCGGTGGGCGGGCCCTACGCCGCCCGCCCCGGCGGGAGCCCCGCCAACGTCGCCGTCGGCCTGGGCCGGCTCGGCCACGAGGTGACGCTGCTGGCCCGGCTGTCCGAGGACCCGTTCGGGCGGCTGCTCCGGGACCACCTGACGGCGTCCACGGTCGACCTCGCCTCGGCCGTGACCGTCGCGGAGCCCACCACCCTCGCCGTGGTGAGCCTGGACGAGCGCGGCCAGGCCGACTACGCGTTCTACGTGACGGGCGCAGCCGACGGCGGCTGGGACGTCGGCCAGCTGCCCGCCCGGCTGCCGCCCGGCGCCCCGTTGCACGTCAGCGGCTCGCTGGCGCTGGCGGTGCCGTCGATGGGGGCCGTGGTCGAGGCGCTGCTCGAGCGCGAGCGCGGCGGGCGGGTGCTCGCCCTCGACCCCAACGTCCGGCCCCTGCTCGTCAGCGACGAGCCGGGGCTGCGGGCCCGGCTGGACCGCTGGCTCGGGCTCGTCGACCTGGTGAAGGTCAGCGACGAGGACCTGGCCTGGCTGTGCCCGGGCGAGCCGGTCGAGGACGTCGCCGCCCGGTGGCGGGAGCGCGGGCCCGCCGTCGTCGTCGTCACCCGGGGCGGCGAGGGCGTCCACGCGCTCGGCCCGGCCGGCCCCGTCGACCTGCCGGCCCTGCCGGTGCAGGTGGCGGACACCGTCGGGGCCGGTGACTCCTTCATGGGCGGCCTGCTGGCGGCGCTGTCCGAGCGCGGGCTGCTCGGCAGGCCCGAGCTCGACGCGCTGAGCAGCGCCGACCTGCGGGAGGCGCTCGCGTTCGCCGCGCAGGTCGCCGCGGTGACCTGCAGCCGCCCCGGTGCCGACCCGCCCTGGCGCGCGGAGCTCCCCGGCCCCTGAGCCGCGGGTACCGGCGGCGGCGGCGGACCCGCGCCAGAGGCCCCGTGCGGTCGGGCAGGGCTGAGAACCGACCACCGCTGCCGGAGCTGCGGCGCCCGCGAGCGTCCTGCACCCGCGAGGCGTCCCGCCGGGCCGCGTCGTCGAGGTCCACGCGCCCTGCTGTCCCGGCGGCCCGACCTCGACAGGCGGCATCATGGGGGCCATGAGCCTGCCCCTGTCCGGCTGGCGCGTCGTCGTCACCGGCGACGTGCCCGGCATGACCCGCGACGCGGCCCAGGACGCGGTCCGGATGATGGGCGGCACGGCGGCGAGCAGCGTGACCCCCTCGACCGACCTGCTCGTCGTCGGTGCCGGCGCGGGCGCGGCCAAGCTGGCCAAGGCGGCGGAGCTGCGCATCCGGCAGCTGCCGGCCGAGCCGTTCGCCGAGCTCGCCGAGAACCCCGACCGGTGGGACGGCCGACCGCTCGGCACCCTGCCCGAGGGCGACGACGTCGAGGCCGACGCGCCGCCGGAGCGCCCGGTCGCCCCGGTGCGCCACCGCAGCGCCCACCCGGCCGGCCTCACGACCTTCACCCGCGACGGTCGCTGGACGGCGGTGGCCCGCTGCCGGTGCGGCCACGGGTCGACGGGCTCGACCAGCGCGCAGGCCGAGGCGGGCCACCGTGCCCACCGGATCGCCGTCGGCGACCTCGACCCGGGCGAGCAGGCCGACCCGGCGTCCTGACGCGACCTGGCCCGCACGCGAGCAGGCCGCACGCAGGGCCGTACGTCCGGGCCGCCGCACGACCGCCGGGGGCCGGCGCACCCACGTATCCTGTGACGTGCCCTGACGACGCCGGATCGCGCACGCCCCGTGCCCCGCCCCGCCCGCGCCCCGCCCGTCGTCCCCGGAAGGACCGCCGTGATCACCGTCACCGACCTCGAGCTCCGGGCCGGTGCCCGTGCCCTCCTGCAGAACGTCACGTTCCGGGTGCAGCCGGGGGACCGCATCGGCCTGGTCGGCCGCAACGGCGCCGGCAAGACGACGCTGACCAAGACCCTGGCGGGCGAGACCCTGCCGGCCGGCGGCGGCATCTCGCGGACCGGCGAGATCGGCTACCTGCCCCAGGACCCGCGCACCGGTGACCTCGACGTCCTGGCCCGCGACCGGGTGCTGTCGGCCCGCGGCCTCGACGAGGTCCTGCGCGGGCTGGAGAAGATGCAGGTGCAGCTCGCGGAGCGCCCCGACGACGACGACCTGCTGCGCCGCTACGGCAACCTCGAGGAGCGCTTCTCCGCGCTCGGCGGCTACTCCGCCGAGTCCGAGGCCGCCCGGATCTGCTCCAGCCTGGGACTGCCGGAGCGCGCCCTCGAGCAGCAGATCGGCACCCTGTCCGGCGGGCAGCGGCGCCGCATCGAGCTGGCCCGCATCCTGTTCAGCGACGCGACGACGCTGCTGCTCGACGAGCCGACCAACCACCTCGACGCCGACTCCATCGTCTGGCTGCGCGGCTACCTGCAGCGCCACTCCGGCGGCCTGGTGGTGATCAGCCACGACGTCGAGCTGCTCGACGCGGTCGTCAACAAGGTGTTCCACCTCGACGCCAACCGGGCCGAGCTCGACCAGTACAACGTCGGTTGGAAGACCTACCTCAAGCAGCGCGAGACCGACGAGAAGCGCCGCAAGCGCGAGCGCGCCAACGCCGAGAAGACCGCCGGCGTGCTCACCGCGCAGGCCGAGAAGATGCGCGCGAAGGCGACGAAGGCCAAGGCCGCGCAGGGCATGCTCAAGCGCGCCGAGAAGCTGCTGGCCGGGGCCGAGGGCGTCCGGGCCCAGGACCGGGTGGCCAAGCTGCGCTTCCCCGAGCCCGCGCCGTGCGGCAAGACGCCGCTGACGGCCCGGGAGCTGTCCAAGTCGTACGGCTCGCTGGAGATCTTCACCGACGTCGACCTGGCGATCGACCGGGGCGCGCGGGTGGTCGTGCTGGGCCTCAACGGCGCGGGCAAGACCACCCTGCTCAAGGTGCTCTCGGGCACCGAGCTGCCCGACACCGGCGAGGTCCTGCCCGGCCACGGCCTGCGGCTGGGCTACTACGCGCAGGAGCACGACACCCTCGACACCGACCGCACGGTGCTGGAGAACATGCGGACCTCGAGCCCGGACCTGCCCGAGCCGGAGGCCCGGCGCGTGCTCGGCTCGTTCCTGTTCACCGGCGACGTGGTGCACCAGCAGGCCGGGACGCTCTCCGGCGGCGAGAAGACGCGCCTGGCGCTCGCCACGCTCGTGGTGAGCGGCGCCAACGTCCTGCTCCTCGACGAGCCGACCAACAACCTCGACCCGGCGAGCCGCGAGGAGGTCCTCGGGGCGCTCGCGACGTACAAGGGCGCCGTGGTGATGGTGACCCACGACGAGGGGGCCGTGACGGCGCTGCAGCCCGAGAAGGTGCTGATGCTGCCCGACGGCGTCGAGGACCAGTGGTCGGACGACCTGGCCGACCTCGTGTCCCTGGCCTGAGCCGGTGGCCTCGGCAGGAGGGCTGCTCGCCGGCAAGCGGCTGCTCGCCACCGGCGTGCTCACGGAGACCTCGCTGGCGAGCGCGGTCGTCCGGGTGGCCGTGGAGCAGGGCGCCGAGGTGCTGCTCACCTCGCCGGTGTGCCGGGGCCACCGGGTGACCCGCCGGGTGGCGCCGCGGCTCGGCGTGACCCGTGAGGTCCTCGAGCTCGACGTCACGCTCGCCGAGGACCTCGCGTCCCTGGAGGGCGCCGTGCGCGCCGCCGGCTGGGACCGCGTCGACGGCGTGCTGCACGCCGTCGCCTACCTGCCCGAGGCCCCCGGCGACTTCGCGGCGACGCCCTGGTCCGCGGTCGGCGAGGTCTTCCAGACCGCCGCCTGGTCGCTGGCGGCGCTCGTGCACGCCGTCCGCCCGCTCCTGGTGCCCGGCTCGTCGGTGGTGGGCCTCGAGCTCGACCCGGGCCGGGCCGAGCGGGGCCAGGACTGGCTGGGCGTGGCGCGCGGAGCCCTGGAGGCCACCGCCCGCTACCTGGCGCGTGACCTCGGCCCCGAGGGCGTCCGCGTCAACCTGGTGGCCGCCGGCCCGCACCGCACCCTGCTGTCCCGGGCGCTGCCCGGGCACGCCCAGCTGACCGACGAGTGGGGCGACCGGGCGCCGCTCGGCTGGGACGCCACCGACCCGACCGCGGTGGCCCGGACCGTCGTGGCGCTGCTGTCGGACTGGCTGCCCGTGACCACCGGCGAGGTGGTCCACGCCGACGGCGGCGCCCACGCGGTGGGCTCCCGCGCCGGCGGCTAGCGTCGCGGGGTGACCCGCCCCGCGCTCCCCGCCCCGCTCGTCGCCGCCGCGCGGACCACCGCCGCCGAGCTCGCGCAGCAGGCCGCCCGCCTCGAGGCCGAGGGCGTGACCCGCGAGGACGTGCGGCAGCTGGCCGACGCCGGCCTGCTGGCGGTGTCCGGCCCGCCGGAGCTCGGCGGCCTGCCGGCGGACGAGCAGCGGCAGGTGGCCGAGGCGCTGGCCGGCGGCAGCCCCGACGCGTGGTTCGTCTGGTTCCAGCACGGGCCGGTGGTCCGGATGCTCGCCCGTTCCGAGAACACCGCGCTGCGCGAGCGGCACCTGCCCGACCTGTGCGCCGGCCGGGCGCTGGGCGGCGTCGCCTACAGCCACCTGCGCACCCCGCGGCCCAGCGTGCTCGCCGAGCGGGTCGACGGCGGGTGGCGCCTGACCGGCAGCCAGCCCTGGTGCACGGGCTGGCCGCTGGTCGACCTGGTGCTGGCCGGCGCGCTGGACCGTGACGGCGACGCCGTGGTGTTCGGGCTGGTGCCGGCGGGGGACCGGCCGGAGCTGCGCAGCACCGGCGAGCTGCGGCTCGCGGCGATGGCGGGCACCCGTACCCACGCGCTCGCCTTCGACGGCCTGCTGGTGCCCGACGAGCAGGTCGTGGCGGTGCGCGACCGGGCGGAGTTCGCGGAGTACGACACCGCGCTCAGCGCCAACGTCCAGCCCAGCACGTACGGCGTGGCCCTCGCGGCGCTCGCCCTGCTCGAGGAGCGCCAGCCCGCGGTGGCCGGCCGGCTGCGCGAGCGGGTGCTCGACTCCCGCGGGAGCGCCTACCGGCTGCTCGACGAGGTGCCCGGCGACGAGCGGGTCGACGAGCGGCTGGCCGTGCGGGCCGCGGCGCTGCTGCTCGCGATGGAGTGCTGCACCGCGCTGCTGGCGGCCCGCGGCGGGCAGGGGATGGACCTCGCCGACCCGGCGCAGCGGCTGCTGCGGGCCGCGGCCTTCCAGCTCGTGCACAGCCAGGCCGCCCACGTGCGCGCAGCCACCCTGGACGCCCTCGCCGCGTGAGCGCCCTCCAGGCGGGCCCGCACGCGCTCGTCGTCGAGCACGTGCGGGGCGTCGAGCAGACCTGCCTCGCCGTCCGCCCGCGCAGCCTGGTCGACCTGCTCGACACGGCCCTGACGCGGTCGGCCGACGACGTGCTGCTCGTCGACCCGGCGCGGGGGAGCACGACCACGTACGCCGGGTTCGCCGACCTCGTCGAGGGCGCGGCCGCCGCGCTGGGGGAGCGCGGGCTGGCCGAGGGCGACCGGGTGGCGGTGCTGGCCCGCAACGGGCTCGAGGCGGCCGTGTCGATCTGGGCGTGCGCCCGGGCGGGCCTGGTCGTCGTGGGCCTGCCGGTGGACGCCCCGCCGGCCCGGCTCGCGGCGCTGCTCGACCTCACCGGGCCGCGCCTGGTGCTGGCCCAGCCCGACCTCGCGGCGGCCGCCCGCGAGGCCGCCGGCGGGCGACCGGTGGAGGACGCGGCGCAGGTGCTGCTCGGCCGTCCGCAGCCGTGGCGGGCCGGGCGGCCGCTGCCCGACGAGGACGCGACGTACTGCCTGATCGCCACCAGCGGCACGACGGGCGCGCCCAAGGCGATCCGGGTGACCGGGCGGATGACCGGCCACGCGGCCGCGTACTACGCGCAGGCGCTGGGCCTGCGCCGCGCGGACCGGACGGCGGTGCACCTGCCGTTCGCCTGGGTCTCGGGGCACGTCACGCAGCTGGCGCCCGCGATGCTGTCGGGCGGGTCGGTGGTCACCATGGCGTCGTTCACGGCGGCCGCCCTGGTGCAGACCGCGGTGGAGCACGACGTGACCTGGCTCGACGTCGTGCCCAGCATCTTCGAGATGCTGCTGCGCACCCCCGGCTTCGGCGTCCCGGCGCTCGGGCGGGTGCGCCTCGCGGTGTTCGGCGGCGCACCGGCACCGCCCGGCACGCTGGAGCGGGTGCGCGAGCGCCTGCCGCAGCTGCGGCTCGTGGACGTGTACGCGCTGTCGGAGACCTGCGCGCCGGTGACCTGCCTGCCCGACGTGGAGGCGCTGCGCCGCCCGGGCAGCGTGGGGCGGCCGTCGCCGTACGCCGCGCTGCGGCTCGTGGCGCCGGACGGGACGGTGGTCGGGCGCGGCGAGCCCGGCGAGGTGCAGGTCCGGTCGCCGACGACGACGCCGGGCTACTGGGGCGACGAGCCCTCGCCGCTCACCGCCGACGGGTGGCTGCGCACCGGCGACCTGGGCCGGCTGGACGACGAGGGCTACCTGTTCGTCGGCGGCCGGGCCGTCGACCTCATCATCCGCGGCGGGGTCAACGTCTACCCCGCGGAGGTCGAGCGGGCCCTGCTGGCGACCGGCCTGCTCAGCGACGCCTGCGTCGTCGGCGTGCCCTCGCGGGTCGCCGGGGAGTCGGTGGCGGCCGCCGTCGTGGCCGTGCCCGGCGCGCAGGTCGACCTCGGCGAGCTGCAGCGCGCCGTGCGCGACGCCGTCGGTGCGCACGCCGTGCCGAGGCCGCTGCGGGTGGTGCCTGACCTGCCCCGGGGCCGCAACGGGAAGGTCGACCGGGCCGCGGTGGGAGCCCAGCTGCGGGGGTGAGCAGGTCGCCCGGGCGCGGAGGCTGCGAGACTGGTGGGCAGCCGCTCCGCACGGAGCCGCTCCACCCACCGGGCCGCACGGTCCGGTCATGCACAGAGAGTCGAGGCACCCCCGTGGAGCAGACCGAAGACCTCGTGGGTCAGGCGCCCGCCGAGGTCCAGGAGCAGGTCGACGCCGCGTCGCGCCGCGTCGAGGCGATGGTGGCGGCCGACCCCGACCTGGTGCACGGCGACGCCGTCGAGGCGGTCGCGCTCGAGTGCCCGGTCGACGTCGCCGTCGCGCTGTGCGAGCAGACGATGTCGTTCGTGCCGGACACCGTCCGCGAGCGGGTGTTCGCCGAGGAGAACGCCGAGTCGTTCACGCGCTCCGCGGCCCTGTCGGCCGAGCGCGACGCCGCCGAGCAGAAGGCCAAGCAGCGCTCCTCCCGCGCCGCGGCCACGCGCGCGGCGACCCTGGCGGCCGAGGCGGCCGTGGAGTCGGCGGCGCTGAAGTCCGCCACCTGCCCGAAGTGCTTCCAGCTGCGCTCGGCCTCGGGCGTCTGCGGCTGCGACTGACCGCTCAGCGGTCGAAGGCGCTGACGTCCCCGCGGCACACCACGGCGACGGTGCTGCCCGCGGGCGGCAGCACCGCGCCCGGCGTGCGGGCGAGCACCTCGGTGCCGTCCGCGAGGCGCAGGCCGAGCAGGGCGTCGTGGCCGAAGAAGGCCCGGCGCTCGACGACCGCGGCGACGCCGGGCGCGCCGGCCGGCTGCACCTCGAGCTGCTCGGGCCGCACCACGACATCGACCGCGCCGGTGCGCGGCACCCGCAGGGCGAGCCCGCCCAGCGCCGTGTGCACCGTGGTGCCGTCGGCGCGGCCGGGCAGCACGACGGCCTCGCCCACGCCGGTGGCCACGCCGAGGTCGGCCGGGTCCCGGTAGAGCACCTCGGGCGCCGCCGCCTGCACGATGCGCCCGTCGCGGACGACCGCCACGACGTCGGCGAGCGAGAGGGCCTCCTGCTGGTCGTGGGTGACGAGCACCGCGCTCGCGCCCGCCGCCCGCAGGCTCTCGCGCACCTGCTCGCGGACGACGCCCCGCAGCGTCGCGTCGAGTGCGCTGAACGGCTCGTCGAGCAGCACCAGCGACGGCTCGGGGGCGAGCGCCCGGGCCACGGCCACGCGCTGCTGCTGCCCGCCCGAGAGCTCGTGCGGCATCCGGCGGGCGTAGCCGGCCAGCCCGACGAGGTCGAGCGCTCGCAGCGCCCGGGCCCCCGACCGCTCGCCGCGGGGCAGCCCGAAGCCGGCGTTGGCGGCCACGCTCAGGTGGGGGAACAGCGCCCCCTCCTGCGGCACGACGGCCACCCGTCGCTGCTCCGGGGGCGTCCAGCGGCCGGGCCCGACGACCTCGCGGCCGGCCACCTCCACGGTGCCGGCGTCCGGCCGGTCGAAGCCGGCCACCAGGCGCAGAAGCGTCGTCTTGCCGCACCCGGACGGCCCCAGCAGCGCGACCAGGGAGCCGGCCGGCACGTCGAGGTCGACGCCGCGCAGGACCGGGGCGTCCCAGGCCTTGGCGACCCCTCGGACGCGCAGGGCGGGGGTGCTCACGCCAGCGGCCGGGAGCGCGCGGTCAGGGCGTACGCGGGCAGCGCCGCGAGCAGCACGAGCACCAGGGCGTACGGCGCGGCGCCCGCGTAGTCGGCGACGCCGGTCTCGGTCCAGACCCGCGTGGCGAGGGTGTCGCTGCCCAGCGGGCGCAGCAGCAGGGTGGCCGGCAGCTCCTTCATGCAGGTGAGCAACACCAGCACCGCCGCCGCGCCGATGCCCGGGGCGGCCAGCGGCAGTGTGACCCGGCGCAGCACCCCGGCCGGCCGGGCGCCGGCGCTGCGGGCGACCTCCTCGAGCACCGGCGGCGACTGCGCGGCGGAGGCGTGCACCGCGCCGACCGCCAGCGGCAGGAACAGCACGATGTAGGCGAGCACGAGGACGGGCGTGCGCTGGTAGAGCCCCGGCACCAGGCCGAGGGACAGGAAGACCAGGGAGAGCGCGACGACGATGCCGGGCAGCGCGTGGCCGGCGTACGAGGCCCGCTCGAGCAGCTGCGGCAGCCGTCCGGCGCGCCGGGCCGCGAGCACCCCGACGGGGATCGCCATCAGCGTGGTGGCCAGCGCGCCGAGGGCCGCGTAGCCGAGCGACGCACCTGCCGCGGCCGCGAGGCTGCCGAGGTCGGGGCCGCCCGCGGTGCCGGCGAGCGTGTAGACGACCAGCGCCCCGGCGGGGACGCCGAGGCCGGCGGCCGCCGCGAGCACCGGGAGCGCCAGCGCGGGCCAGCGCAGCCGGCCCAGGCGCAGCGGCGGCGCCGGGCGGGGGGTGCCCGTCCCGGTGCGCGCGACGTGGGCGTGCCGGCGCGACCAGCCCTCGCCGGCGAGCAGCACCGCGGTGACGGCGACGAGCAGCAGGCCGAGCACCGCGGCGGGGGTGCGGTCGAACGACGCGGCGTAGGAGGTGTGGATGACCCGGGTGAAGGCGTCGAAGCGCATCACCGAGACGGCGCCGAAGTCCGACAGCACGTACAGCGCCACGAGCAGCCCGCCGGAGGCGAGCGCGGGCCGCAGCGCCGGCAGCGTCACGCGCCGGAAGGCCTGCCCGGCGGTCAGGCCCAGCGAGCGCGCCGCCTCCTCGGCGGCGGGGTCGGCGCGGGTCAGGGCCGCCGCCACCGGCAGCAGCACGTAGGGGTAGCAGCAGCTGGTCAGCACGAGGAAGGCGCCGACGCCGGAGGGCCCGGTCAGCTCGGGGTGCCAGGAGCGCCAGGCGAAGGCGGCGACGTACGTCGGTACCGCGAGCGGCAGGGCGGCCACGACCGCCCAGAGGCCCCGGCCGGGCAGGTCGGTGCGGGTGGTCAGCCAGGCGAGGGCCACGCCGACGACCAGGCAGGCGAGCGTCACCGCGGCTGCGAGCAGCAGGCTGCGCGTGAGCAGCGCGGCCGTCCGGCTGCGCCACAGCACCGCGACCACCGCGCCCGGCCCGCGGTCGAGCGCGCGCACGACGAGGTACACCAGCGGCAGCAGGGCGGTGACGGCGGTCAGGACCGCAGGCCCGACGAGCAGCAGGGGCGCCCGGGTGCCGGTGCGGCTCAGGTGAGGCCGACCTCCTCCAGCAGCGCCTGGGTCTCCTGCAGCGAGTCCAGCTCCGACAGGTCGACGTCGGGGCCCTCGAGGTCCTCGATCGTCGGCAGGTCCTCGACCGCCTCGACGCCGTCGACGAGCGGGAACTCCTTGGTGTCGTCGGCGAAGTAGCGCTGCGACTCGTCGCTGAGCAGGAACTCGACGAGCTGCTCCGTGCGGTCGTCGTCCTTGCCCTCGAGCACGCCGATGCCGGCGACGTTGACGAGCGCGCCCGGGTCGCCGCCGTCGAAGAAGTGGTTGCGGGCGTCGAGCGCCTCGAGCCCGCCCTCCGTCGCCGCCACGCGCTCGTAGAGGTAGTAGTGGTTGGCCAGGCCGAACGGGATCTGCCCCGACTCGACGGCGTCCAGGATCGCGATGTTGTTCTCGTAGGTCTGCACGTCGTTGGCCTGCAGGCCCTCCAGGAACTCCCGCGTGCGGTCCTCGCCCTCGAGCACCCGCATGCCGGTGACGAAGGACTGGAAGGACGCGTTGGTCGGCGCGATGCCGACGGTGCCCCGGTAGGTCGGGTCGGTGAGGTCGAAGACGCTGTCGGGCAGGTCGCCCTCGTCGACGACGGCGCTGTCGTAGAGCAGGACGCGGGAGCGCCCGGACAGCCCGACCCAGCGGCCCTCCGGGGAGCGGTAGGCCTCCGGCACCCGGTCCAGCTGGTCGTCCGGCAGCTCGGTCAGGCGGTCGGCGTCCTGCAGGGCGCCGAGCGCACCGGCGTCCTGCGACAGGAAGGCCGCGGCGGGCGTGCGGTCGCCCTCCTCCAGCAGCGTCGCCGCCAGGGCCGCGCTGTCGCCGTAGCGGGGGGTGACGGCGATGCCGCTGGCCTCGGTGAAGCGGGCCAGCAGCGGGCCGATCAGGGCCTCGTTGCGCCCGCTGTAGAGCACCAGGGCGTCCTCGGCGTCGCCGGCGGGAGCCGCCTCGTCGGAGGACCCGCCGCAGGCGGCGACGGTCGTGAGCAGGGCGGCCGCGACGAGGGCGCGGACGGGGCGGGACGAGCGCACGGTCGGTTCTCCACTCAGGTGAGGTTGCCCTTAGGAGGCTACAACCGACCGTCGCGGAGGGGGTCGGCGAGGTTCGAACGAGCGCCAGCGCGGTAACAGGGCGATCATGCGGGGAGCGCGTCCCCGACGTGGAGAGGGTGGAACGTGGCAGAGCTCAAGAAGGGCAGCCGGGTGACCGGCGACGAGCGCGGCAAGCTCGCCTCGGACCTCAAGGAGAAGTACGAGGCGGGGCAGAGCATCCGGCTGCTGGCCGAGTCCTCGGGCCGGTCGTACGGCTTCGTGCACCGGATCCTCACCGAGTCGGGCGCGACGCTGCGCGGCCGCGGCGGCGCCACCCGCAAGAAGCCGGCCTAGCGCTCCGGGCCCGCTCGGGCGCCCCGGGGTGCGCGGCAGCCGCCCCCGGTGCCATCCTGGGCGCGTTGCCCCGCACCCCTGAGGAGACCGCACCGTGGACCTGACGCTGACGCCCGACCAGGAAGCCGTCCGCAAGGCCGTCGCGCAGTGGGTCGACGACGTCGTCAAGCCCCGCGCGCTGTCCAACGACCGCGAGGAGCGCTTCCCGCAGGAGGCGCTGGACGGTCTCAAGCAGACCGGCTTCATCGGGATGTCCATCCCGGAGGAGTACGGCGGCGGCGGCGGCGACCCGGTCTCCTACATCCTGCTCATCGAGGAGCTCGGGCGCGGCGACGCCAACGTGCGCTCCATCGTGTCGGTGCACCTCGGCCTGGTGGCCGGCGTCATCGCCCGGATGGGCACCGAGGAGCAGAAGCAGCGCTGGCTGCCCCAGATGGCGACCGGCGACGTGCTCGCCTGCTTCGGCCTCACCGAGCCCGACCACGGCAGCGACGCCGGCAACCTCACCGGCACCGCCGTCAAGCAGGACGACGGCTCCTACCGCATCAACACCCGCAAGATCTTCATCACCAACGGCACGATCGCCGGCCTCGCCCTGATCATGGCGCGCACCGGCGGCGAGGGCAGCCGGGGCGTCAGCGCCTTCCTCGTCCCCACCGACACCCCCGGCTTCACCGCCAACCCGATCCACGGCAAGCTGGGCCTGCGCTCCTGCGACACCGCCGAGCTCGTCCTCGACGACGTCGTCGTCGGCCCGGACGCGCTGCTCGGCGGCGTCGAGGGCACCGGCATCAAGGCGGCGCTGTCCGCGCTCGGCGACGGCCGCATGTCGATCGCGGCCAGCTGCACCGGGATCATCCAGGCCTGCCTGGACTCGATGCTGGAGTACACGACGCAGCGCGAGCAGTTCGGCAAGAAGATCGCCGGGCACCAGCTCGTCCAGGAGCTCATCGCCGACACCGCGTGCCTGCTCGACGCGTCGCGGCTGATGACCTGGCGGGCCGCCCATCTCAAGGCGCGGGGCGAGGACTACGCGCTGGCGTCGTCCAAGGCCAAGCTGTTCGCGACCGAGGCCTCGGTGACCGCGGCCAACAACTGCCTGCAGGCCTACGGCGGCTACGGCTACATCGACGAGTACCCCGCCGGGAAGTACCTGCGCGACGCGCGGGTTACCACCCTGTACGAGGGCACGAGCCAGGTCCAGAAGCTGATCATCGGCCGGGCCCTCACGGGGATCTCGGCCTTCTAGTCCCGGCCCCCGAGGGAGGGGGCAGCCGTGAACGACGTCGCGCAGATGTCGATGATGCGGTCGTTCCGCCGCGACCCCGAGGTCAGGGGCAAGCGGCTCGCGCCGGGCACCTGGCGCCGGATCGTGCGCTTCGCGGCGCCCTACCACCGCCAGCTGACCGGCTTCCTCGCGGTCATCGTGGTCGCGGCGGTGGTGGGCGTCGCCCAGCCGCTGATCTTCAAGAAGATCATCGACGGCGGCATCGGGACCTCGCCGCCGGCCACCGGTCGCCCCGGCCTGGTCGTCGCGCTCGCCGGCCTCGTCGCCGTGCTGGCGCTGTTCGACGCGGTGCTCTCGCTGGTCAACCGCTACTACTCCGCCCGGATCGGCGAGGGCCTGATCTACGACCTGCGCAGCCAGGTCTACGCGCACGTGCAGCGGATGCCGATCGCGTTCTTCACGCGCACGCAGACCGGCGCGCTGATCACCCGGCTCAACAACGACGTCCTCGGTGCGCAGCAGGCGTTCACCGGCACGCTGTCCAACGTCGTGTCCAACGCGATCGGGGTCGTGCTGACGCTGATCGCGATGTTCGTGCTGTCCTGGCAGATCACGCTGCTCTCGCTGGTGCTGCTGCCGCTGTTCGTCATCCCCGCGCGCCTGGTCGGCGCCAAGCTGCAGGAGCTCACCCGCGAGAGCTACGCGCTCAACGCGACCATGAACACCACGATGACCGAGCGCTTCAACGTCTCGGGGGCGCTGCTGGTCAAGCTGTTCGGCCGGCCCGAGCGCGAGGAGCAGTCGTTCCGCGACAAGGCCGGCCGGGTGCGCGACATCGGGATCACGTCGGCGATGTACGGCCGGATCTTCTTCGTCTCGCTGACCACCGTCGCGGCGCTCGCCACCGCGCTGGTCTACGGCGTCGGCGGCACCTTCGCCGCGCAGGGCACCCTGCAGGTCGGCACGGTCGTGGCCCTGTCGGCCTACCTCACGCGGCTGTACGGGCCGCTGACCGCGCTGTCCAACGTCCGGGTCGACGTCATGACCGCGCTGGTCAGCTTCGAGCGCGTCTTCGAGGTCCTCGACCTGGAGCCGATGGTCCGCGACCGGCCGGACGCCGCCGTGCTGCCGGCCGGCACGCCGTCGGTCGAGCTGGACGGGGTGGTGTTCGGCTACCCGACCGCGAGCGAGGTGTCGCTGGCGTCGCTGGAGTCCGTCGCGGTGCTCGACAAGAGCGTCCCGGTGCAGGTGCTGCACGGCGTGTCGTTCCGGGCGGAGCCCGGCGAGCTCGTCGCGCTCGTCGGTCCGTCCGGCGCCGGCAAGACCACGATCAGCCAGCTGGTCACCCGGATGTACGACGTGCGCGGCGGCGCCGTGCGGATCGGCGGCCAGGACGTCCGCGACGTGACGCTGCAGTCGCTGCGCGACACGGTCGGCGTCGTCACGCAGGACGCCCACATGTTCCACGACAGCATCCGCGCCAACCTGCTCTATGCGAAGCCGGACGCGACCGACGACGAGCTGTGGGGCGTGCTGGAGGCCGCGCAGGTCGGGCCGCTCGTGCACGCGCTGCCGGACGGGCTCGACACCGTCGTCGGCGACCGCGGCTACCGGCTCTCGGGCGGCGAGAAGCAGCGGATGGCGATCGCCCGGCTGCTGCTCAAGGCCCCCGGCGTCGTCGTGCTCGACGAGGCGACCGCCCACCTCGACAGCGAGTCCGAGGCCGCCGTGCAGGCGGCGCTGCGCACCGCGCTCACGGGTCGCACGTCGATCGTCATCGCGCACCGCCTGTCCACGGTGCGCGAGGCCGACCAGATCCTGGTGCTGGAGGCCGGCCGGGTGGCCGAGCACGGCCGGCACGACGAGCTGCTGGCCGCCGGGGGGCTGTACGCCGAGCTCTACCGCACGCAGTTCGCCCGGCAGGCCGACGACTCCAGCGCCCTCGCTGCCGCCGGGATGGACGACGAGGTGCTGGAGGCGGTGGACTAGCCGGCGCCGCCCGAGGTCGCCTCCGCGCCGCCGAGGCCGCCGAGCAGCCCGTCGTCCTCGTCGGCGTCCGGGTCGGACGTCTCGGTGACGGCGTCGTCGGCCGCCACGTCGAGGTGGGCCGCGCTGATGTCGGTGCCGTCGCCGAGACCGGCGGGGCCGTTCGTGTGCTCGCGCCTGGCCGCGACGTGTCCCGTGCGGGCCCGGCTACAGCGCCCGGAGCGCTCCGCCGTCGACCGGCACCATCGCCCCGGTGACGTACGAGGCCGCCGGGGACAGCAGGAACGCCGCGACCCGGCCGAACTCGTCCGGGGTGCCGTAGCGCCGCAGCGGGATGCCCGCCTCGTTGCGGTCGCGCGTGGCGGGGTCGGCGCCGTCGATCTCGCGCAGCCGGTCGGTGTCGACGCGGCCGGGCAGCAGCGCGTTGACGCGCACGCCCGAGGAGCCGAGCTCGTCGGCGAGCGTCTTGACGAGCATCGCGAGCCCGGGACGCAGGCCGTTGCTGGCGGCGAGGCCCGGGATGGGGGTCTTGACGCTGGTGGACAGCACCAGGGCGATCGACCCGCCCTCGGCGGGGAGCGCCTCGACGACCGCCCGGCAGACCCGCAGCGCGCCGAGGAACACCGTGTCGAAGGCGCCCTGCCACTGCGCGTCGCTCAGCCCGAGGGCCGGGCCCGGGGGCGGTCCGCCGACGCTGACCAGCGCCCCGTCGACCCCGCCGTACGCCTCCTGGGCGGCGCTGACCAGGCGCGCGGCAGCGCCGGGGTCGGCGAGGTCGGCGACCACGCCGGTCCCGATCCCGTCGGCCGCCCGGCGGACCGCCTCGCCGTCGCGCGCGCCGAGCACGACGCGGGCCCCCTCCGCCGCGAGCGCGCGGGCGCCGGCGAGCCCGAGCCCGCGCGAGGCACCGGTGACGAGGAAGGTCCGACCGGTCAGCCCGAGATCCATGCCCGGACCGTACGCGACACCGGCGACCGGGCGGGTGCCCGGATCGGCGTCGCGTCGTAGGGTCCGGTCCCATGAAGGTGCCCTTGGTCACAGCGGACTTCCTCGACCGCGCCGCCAGCTGCTACCCGGCCCGCGCCGGGGTGGTCGACGAGCCCGGCCCCTGCCAGGACGGCGGGCTCGGCTCGACGAGCTACGGCGACCTGGCCGCGCGGGCGGCGGCTCTGGCGGCCGGCCTCGACGAGCTCGGGATCGGGCGCGGCGAGCGGGTGGCGGTCGTCAGCCACAACGCCGCACGCCTGCTCGAGCTGTTCTTCGGCGTCACGTCCTGGGGCCGGGTGCTGGTGCCGGTCAACTTCCGGCTCTCCCGCGACGAGGTGGCCTACATCGTCGAGCACTCGGGTGCGAGCGTGCTGCTCGTCGACCCCGAGCTCGAGGAGCTGCTCGCGGACGTCACCGCCCCGCACAAGCACCTCTTGGGCCGGGACTCCGACGCCGCGCTGCTGCGGCCCGGCGTCGCGCCGGCGCCGTGGGAGGAGGCCGACGAGGACGCCACCGCCACGATCAACTACACGTCCGGCACGACCGCGCGGCCCAAGGGCGTGCAGAGCACCCACCGCAACATCTGGCTCAACGCGACGACGTTCGCGCTGCACGCCGGGCTGAGCGACCGCGACGTCTACCTGCACACGCTGCCGATGTTCCACGCCAACGGCTGGGGGATGCCGTTCGCGACGACCGGGCTGGGCGTGCCCCAGGTCGTCCTGCGCAAGGTCGACGGCGCGGAGATCCTGCGGCGGGTGGAGCGGTACGGCGTGACGGTCATGTGCGCCGCGCCCGCGGTGGTGGCCTCGGTGCTGGAGGCCGCGCAGAGCTGGGACGGCCCCGTGCCCGGTCGCGGCCGCACCCGGGTGATCTGCGCGGGTGCGCCGCCGCCCAGCCGAACGGTGCAGCGGATCGAGTCCGAGCTCGGGTGGGAGTTCCTGCAGATCTACGGGCTCACCGAGACCTCGCCGCTGCTCACGGTCAACCGGCGCCGCGCCGAGGAGGACGAGCTCCCGGCCGAGGAGGCGTCGCGCCGGCTGGCCCGCGCGGGCATGCCGGCGCTCGGGTGCCGGCTGGAGATCTCCGAGAACGGCGAGGTGCTGGCGCGCAGCAACGTCGTCATGGACGGCTACTGGCAGCAGCCCGAGGCCACCGAGAACGCGCTCGAGGGCGGCTGGTTCCACACCGGCGACGGCGGCGCGATCGACGACGAGGGCTACCTGACGATCAGCGACCGCAAGAAGGACGTGATCATCACCGGCGGTGAGAACGTCTCGTCCATCGAGGTCGAGGACTGCCTGTTCAGCCACCCCGCGGTGTCCGAGGTCGCGGTCATCGGCGTCCCCGACGAGCGCTGGGGCGAGACCATCAAGGCGCTCGTGGTGCTGACCGCCGGCGCGACCGCGTCCGAGGCCGACCTCATCGCGCACTGCAAGAGCCGGCTGGCCGGCTACAAGGCGCCGACGTCGGTCGAGCTGCGCGACGCGATCCCGCGCACGGCCACCGGCAAGGTCCAGAAGTTCAAGCTGCGGCAGCAGTACTGGTCGGGGCGCGAGCGCCAGGTCAACTGACCGCCGGCGGGACCCGACCCCCGCGGTCCTCGCGCCGGCCCTGCCTGCCCGAGCCCGGTCCTTCCGCAAGGGGACCGCAAGGTCCGGGTCCGACGATGACCGCGGGGGAGCGGGCACGGGTCCTGCATGACACCGAGGCGCACACTCCCGACAGCGGTCGCCGTCACCGTGCTGGTGCTGACGGCCGGCTGCAGCGACGATCCCGCACCAGCGACCGCCCCGCCGCCAGCGAGCTCCGTGCCCAGTGCGCCGGCGACCGGCGGCACCGGGGCGACGGGGCAGGCCACGCCGCCGCCCGCCACCCAGCCGGCCACGCCGCCGCCGGCCACCCAGCAGGCCACGCCGCCGGTCGGCGAGCAGGGCGGGCAGGGGACGGCGCTGGGCGAGGCCGTCACCCTGAGCAGCCTGAGCGGACGGGCGACGACGCTGACCGTGGACCAGCGGGCCGTGGACGCCCTGGGCGCGGTCGGGGTCCGGCTCAGCCCGGTCGCGCCGGCTCGCCTGCAGACCTCCGGCGGCGACACCGTGATCAGCTTCGAGGTGACCGGGGGCTCGGTCACCGCGGACCCGGCAGGGACCCCGCGGGTCGACGGCGAGGTGCAGCACGCCGGCGGGCTGTCGCTGTCCGCACTCGGGCGCAACGTGACCGTGGACGAGTTCGTCCTGGACGCCGACCGGGAGGCGCTGACCGCCGAGGTGGCCGGCCGCCGGCTCCCGCTCCTGCCGGTCGACCTCGCGGACGCCCGCATCGAGCGTGAGGGGGAGGCCGTCGTCGTGACGGACGAGGCCGTGTCGCTGGACCCGGACGCCGCGCGTGCGCTGGCCGACCAGCTCGGCCTCCCGACGCTGCCCGCGCTCGAGCTCGGCCGCCTGCAGGTGACGCTCGTCGGGCAGTGACCCGACCGGACCCGGAGCGGGGACGTGCCCGCCAGCGGGCGCCCCGGACTGCCGTCCGGTGAGCGCTCCCCGGCGTCGATGAGCAGCCGCTCCTGGTCGGAGGCCCCGCGCCCCTGCGCACCTGATGACCCAGGAGCCCGGTGCTCCTGCGGACGACGCCGCCCCCTGCGCGCGCGGAGGCCCGCGCACGGCGGACGCACGCCCCGGTGCCCGGTGCTCGCCCCCTGCACGACGGGGCGGCACGCGCACCGCCCAACCCCGATCTTCCCGCTCCCACCCGTGGAGGCCCAGCATGACGTCAACCCCGGAACCGCGTGGCTCCTTCGCCGTCGACGGGGAGGAGGAGCGCCGCAAGAGCCCCTGGTGGCTGTGGCTCCTGCTCGCCGCCCTCCTGCTCGCCCTGCTGATCTGGGCGCTCACCGCCTTCACCGGTGACGACGAGCCCGAGGAGCTGGCCGCTCCGGTGGCGCCGTCGACCGCACCGGCGATCCCCCTCCCGCCCGTCGCGCCCGTCCCGCCCCAGCCCGGCGTCTCCTCGATCCCCGACGTGCCGACGAACCCCGCCACGACCCCCTCCGCCACGGCGAGTGCCGGCGCCACGACCGCTCCCGACGCTGACGGCGCCGTCGTGGCCGGAGGCGTCGACGTCCTCACCAGCGACACCGACCTGACCACCCTGGTCGGGGAGCCGGCCGTCGGCACCGAGGTCGAGGTCACCGAGGTCGTGGGCGACGAGACGTTCTACGTCGGTCCCGAGGCGGGGCAGACCGTCCTGGTGCGACTGCCCGAGTTCGCCGGCGAGGGCGCCGCGGAGTCGCCGTTCACCGTCGAGCAGGGCGACACCGTCAGCTTCACCGGCACGCTGGCCGAGGTCGACGACGAGCTGCTCGACGACGTGCGCAACTACGACCCCTCCACCGAGCTCGAGGTCGGGTCGGTGTACGTGCAGGCCGAGGAGATCTCCGGCGTCAGGTGAGCCCGACGCCTCGACGCCGGCCGCCCGGGTCCTCCCCGGGCGGCCGCGCCACGGTCCTCCCGGGCGGCTGCGCCGCGGCACGGCGACGAGGACGTGTCGCCCGCCGTCGCGGGGTAGGGGGAGCCGCATGACGACTCCCGACAACACCCGCAGCCAGCAGGGGCAGGACCCCACCGCCTCCCACGTGCCCGAGCCCGCCAGCGGCGTGCGCGGCGCGGACCAGGTCGACGCGTTCGACTCCTCGCCCGGCCACGGCACGACGACCGGCGCCGACGGCGAGACCGCAGCGCGCGAGCAGCAGCGCCGCGACTCGGGCGAGCGCAGCGACGCCTCCGGCGACGAGGCCGGCGGCGGGCTGGAGCAGACCGCCGCCCTGGGGTCGACCGACGACCCGCAGGGCGGCTCCCTCCAGCCCGGCGGCGACCACTAGCCCCGCCGGGACGCCCGGTCAGGACTCCCCGGCCGCCTCGTGCTCGAAGTCGCCACCGGCGAACTTCACCCGCGACAGCTCCATCCCGAGGCTCGCGGCGATCTGACGCACGTCCTCGGTGGAGCTGACGTCGTAGGTCGCCTGCGTGCCCTCGGGCAGCGGGCTGTCGTCGAAGGTCGAGACGTGCAGGCTGCGGGTGCTCGCACCGGGCTCGCGCTCGGCGACGTGGAGGCTGTACCGGGAGTTCGACATGCGCGCGCCCTTCCCGCTCGGGCAGGGTGGCACGCGTGCCCCCCGTGACGACCCGCTGGCTGTTCGCCGACCAGCTCGGCCCGCAGTTCCTCGACACCCCGGACCAGCCGGCGCTGCTGGTCGAGTCGCTGGCGGTGTTCCGCCGCCGGCGCTTCCACCGCGCCAAGGCGCACCTGCTGCTGTCCGGCCTTCGCCACCGCGCCCTCGAGCTGGGCGAGCAGGTGACGTACGTGCGCGCGGACACCTACGACGAGGCGCTGGAGCAGGTCGACGGGCCGCTGTCGGTGGTGCAGCCGACGTCGTACGCCGCCGACCGGTTCGTGCGCGGGCGGGGCATCGAGGTGGTGTCCGAGGGGCGCGGCTTCGCGACCACGCGCGAGGACTTCAGCGCGTGGGTGAGCGGCCGCAAGCGGCTGCTCATGGAGGACTTCTACCGCTGGCAGCGGGTGCGCTTCGACCTGCTCATGGAGGGGTCCGAGCCGGTCGGCGGGCAGTGGAACCTCGACCACGACAACCGCGAGCCACCCCCGAAGCGGCCGACGCTCGGGCTGCCGGACCCGTGGGAGGTCGTGGAGGACGAGGTCGACGCCGGGGTGCGCGAGGACCTCGACCGGTGGGTGCGCGACGGGCTGGTGTCCTTCGTCGGCGACGACGCGCCGCGCTGGGCGCCGGTGACCCGGGCGGAGGCGCAGGCGGCGCTGGCGCACTTCGTCGAGCACCGGCTGCGCGACTTCGGTCCGACCGAGGACGCCATGCTGGCCCGCGACCCGTGGATGGCCCACAGCGCGCTGTCCCCGGCGATCAACCTGGGGCTGCTGCACCCCCTGGAGTGCGTGCACGCGGCCGAGCAGGCCTACCGCGACGGGCTCGCGCCGCTCAACAGCGTCGAGGGCTACGTCCGGCAGGTCATCGGCTGGCGGGAGTACGTCTGGTCGCTGTACTGGCACTTCCCGCCCGACTACCGCCGGCGCAACGCGCTGCAGGCCACCTCCGACGTGCCCGAGTGGTTCCGCACCCTGGACGCCGACGAGCAGGTCACCGCGAACTGCCTCGCCTCGGTGCTGCGCGACCTGCGCGAGCGCGGCTGGGTGCACCACATCCCGCGGCTGATGGTGCTCGGCAACTGGGCGCTGCAGCGCGGGTGGGACCCGGCGCAGGTGACGGCGTGGTTCCACGAGGTGTTCGTGGACGGCTACGACTGGGTGATGCTGCCCAACGTCACCGGCATGAGCCAGCACGCCGACGGCGGGCTGATGACCACCAAGCCCTACGCGTCGGGCGGGGCGTACATCAACCGCATGAGCGACTACTGCGGGCCGTGCGCGTACGACCCCAAGGTGCGCGTCGGCCCGAAGGCCTGCCCCTACACGGCGGGCTACTGGGCCTTCCTCGACCGCAACGCCGACCGGCTGGCCGGCAACAACCGGATGCGCCAGCCGCTCGTGGGGCTGGAGCGGCTGCGGGACCGGCTGGAGCTCGTGGAGCAGGAGCGCGAGCGGGGGGACGCCCCGCCGTGAGCGCGCGCGCCGGTGGAGCGGTGGGCCTCGCGGTGCTGGGGCGCGCCGGTGGGAGTGCTCGGCTGCCTCCGCGAGGACGAGCACGCGGCGTGTGACCTGTGTCGCAGGGCGGCGGTACGGTGCGCGCTGCCGGTCCCGCTCCGGGCGGCGCGAACCAGGAGGACGCATGACCGCAGGCCCCCCGACCCGAGCTCCCCGGCGCCGACGGCTGCTGCTGCCCGCCCTGCTGGCGGCCGCCGTCGCCGCTCCGGCCGTCCCCGCGCTGGCCGCGACGCCGCCCGCCACCCCTGCCGCCCCCGCGGCGCCGTCGCCGGCGGCCGCGCTCGCCGCCGTCCCCGCGGCCCCCGCCCTGCCGATCGTGTTCGTGCACGGCAACTCCGGCTCGGCGGCGCAGTTCCAGAGCCAGTTCCAGCGGTTCACCAGCAACGGCTACCGGCAGAACCGGCTCTTCGCCTACGAGTACGACACCAGCGGCCCCGACAACACCGCGCCGATCGCCGACCTCGACCCGTACATCGACGCGGTCCTGCGCCGCACCGGCGCCAAGCAGGTCTACCTCGCCGCGCACTCGCGCGGCACCACCGTCAGCCACGCCTACCTCGCCGACCCCGCCCGGGCCGCCAAGGTCGCGAAGTACGTCAACATCGACGGCCGCAGCGCGCCCACCCCGCCCGGTGGCGTCCCCACCCTCGCGATCTGGGGCGAGTGGCAGTCGCCGCCCGACCCGGTCCGCGGTGCGGTCGGCGTGATCGGCAACGCGGTCAACATCTACAACCGCGACCTGGGGCACACCGAGGCCGCCACGTCCGCCAAGAGCTTCGGCGAGATGTACCAGTTCCTGCTCGGGCGCACCCCGCGCACGACCGACATCGTCACCACGTCCGCCCGGACCGTCCGCGTCGCCGGGCGGGCCGTGCTCTTCCCGCAGAACCAGGGCTTCGAGGGCTCGACGCTGGAGGTCTGGCGTGTCTGGCCGGCCACCGGCAGGCGGGCCGGCAGGAGCCCGGTCGCGACCTACCAGATCGGCGCCGACGGCGCCTTCGGGCCGCTGCGGCTCACCCGGGCGCACACGTACGAGTTCGCGCTCACGCGTCCCGGCGCGACCGTGCACCACTTCTACCAGGAGCGGTTCCGGCGCGACGACCGGTTCCTGCGCCTGAACAGCGGGCGGGCCGGCGTCGGCCTGGAGGCCTACACGCCCACCAGCCCGGACCACGTCAACCTCGCGGTCATCCGCGCCCGCGAGATGTGGGGCGACCAGGGCGCCGACAACGACGTGCTCACCACCGACGCGCTCGGCGACGGCCAGGCGCCGCTCAACGTGCTCACGCCCCTCACCAGCCCGCGGTCGAGCACGGCCGCGACGGGCGCGGTCGGCGAGCAGAACGCCGTGTTCGTCACCGACGTCGGCGCGGCCCGGCAGCCCGGCCCGGGCTACGAGGCGCCCGACCAGCAGACCGACCTCGGCAAGGGGCAGCTGTTCCCGTTCAACGCGCTGAGCTTCCTCAGCGGCGTGGACGTGTTCCTGCCCGCGTCCCCGCAGGGGCGCGACACGATCCAGGTCGGGCTCGAGCCGCGCGACGGCCAGATCCGCAGCGTCATCAACGTGCCCAACCGGCCCTCGGACGTCCACCGGATCTCGATCAGCTTCCGGGACGACGTGCAGCGCCGGTAGCCCGCCCGCCCCGCCGGCCGTCGCGACGGCCGGCGGGGCACCGCACCACCGGCATCACCGGCACCGGCCTCGCGACCGCGGCCGCCGTCCGTCGTCGCGGGCCCTACGCTCCGCCCGTGGACCCGGTGTCCGAGACCGTCCCCGCCCGACCGGGCCCGGCGCTGCGCGGCCTGGTCTCCGGCTACGTCGGCTACCGCTTCGCCGGCCTGCCGGCCGGCACCCACCTGGCCATGCCCTCGCCCTCGCTCACCGTGGTGCTGGGGCTGGACGGGCCGACCCGCCTGGCGCGGATGCCCGACCCGGCCCAGCCCGGCGCTGCGCTCGACGCCCTGGTCGGCGGCCTGCACACCGGGCCCGGGCTGGTGGCCCACGACGGCGCCGCCGAGGGCGTGCAGCTCGAGCTCACCCCGGCGGGCGCCCGCGCGCTGCTCGGCCTGCCGACCGCCGAGCTGGGTCAGCTCGTGCTGCCCCTGGACGACCTGCTGCCCTCCGCCGGCGAGCTCCTCACGCGGCTGCGGGCCGCGCCGGCCTGGCCGGCGCGCTTCGCCGTGCTCGACGACGTGCTGGGCCGCCGCGTCGACCGGCTCGCCCCGGCCGACCCGCGCCTGCAGCGGGCCTGGCAGGCGCTGACGGGCGGGCCGGCGCGGGTGGCGGACGTGGCGGCGGCGGTCGGGTGGAGCCGCCGCCACCTCGGGGAGAGGTTCGCCCGGGAGTACGGCGTGGGCCCGAAGACCGCCGCGCGCCTGGCCCGCTTCGACCGCTCCCGCAGCCGCCTGGTCGCTGCCCCGGCGACGCGGCTGGCCGACCTGGCCGCGTCCTGCGGGTACGCCGACCAGGCGCACCTGGCCCGTGAGTGGGGTCAGCTCGCCGGCTGCCCGCCGTCGACGTGGCGCCGGCAGGAGCAGCTCCCGTTCGTCCAAGACAGCGGCGGCTGAGCCGGTCAGGCTGCCCCCATGACCGAGACCCCCTCCGCACCCTCGCCCAGCCCCGGCGTCTGGCCCTGCCTGCTGTACCGCGACGCCCCTGCGGCCCTGGCCTTCCTCGTCGACGGCCTCGGCTTCGTCCAGACCGCTCGTCACGAGTCCGCTCCCGGCACGGTCGCGCACGCCGAGCTGCGCTGGCCCGAGGGGGGCGGGGTGATGCTGGGCAGCGCCCGGCCGGACGGGCCCGACCTGCCGCCCGGCGTCGGCCTCGTCTACGTCACCACCCGGCAGCCCGACGCCGTGCACGACCGCGCCCTCGCCGCGGGCGCGACGCTCGTGCAGCCGCTGCACGAGGAGGACTACGGCTCGCGCGAGTTCTCCGTCCGCGACCGCGAGGGCGTCGTCTGGAGCTTCGGCACCTACGCCGGCGCGTAGCGGGCCGCCACTCGTGCTCGAGGCGCTGGGGCTCGCCCCGCGGGGGAGCCGGTGCCCGCGGCCGTCTCGCCCGGCAACGCCCGCTCCCTGAGGGCCTTCCTCGCCGCGGGCCCCACGCCGCTCGGCAGCGAGGTCCTGCTCCGCCCCGGCCGCGCCGGTGCTGCCGCGGCGCCGCACGGCCGGGGCTCCTGCGCCTGAGCAGGCCGACGACGCCCGGTCAGCCGGACGTGCGGGTCACAGGCCCAGCAGCAGGTCCCGGACCGCGGCGGGCCGCGACAGGAACGGGTGGTGGCCGGTGTCGAGCTCGACGACGCGGCCGGCCCGCCCGGCGTGCTCGCGCTGCCGCGCCGCCGGCGTGCCCCGGTCCTGCGCGCAGACGACGTAGGTCGAGGGCACCTGCTGCCAGGCGGCCGCCCCGACCGGCTGCCCCGTGACGTGCAGGCTCTGCCGGGCGAGATGGTCGGCCGCCTGCGCCTGGACCTCCCGGTCGCAGTCCTGCAGGAAGGTGTCCGCGAGCAGCCCGGGCCGGACCCCGAAGGTGCCGCCGTCGGGGTCGACGTCCAGGTACGGCGCGGGGCCGTCGTCGCCGAAGTCCGCCAGGCTCTGCCCGACCTCGGGCAGGTAGCTGGCCACGAGCAGCAGGTGAGACACCGACCCGACGCCGGCGGCGGCCTCCGCGGTGACGATGCCGCCGTAGCTGTGGGCGACCACGACGGTCGGCTCCTCGCCGTCCTGCAGCACCTCCCGCACCGCCGCGACGTCCTCGGCCAGCCCGGGACCGCCGGCACCGGCGGGCCGGTCGGTCTCGCCGCAGCTCGGCAGCGCCGGGGCCAGGCTCGGCACCCCCCGCTCCTGCAGCAGCCCGGCGGTGCGGTGCCACCACCACGACCCGTCCCGCACGCACGCCCCGTGCACGAACACGACCCTCATCGCCACCTCCACGTCTGCGCCGACCTCACGACCGACGGTAGACGTATCGCGGGTTACGCGAAAAGGTGTCGGCGTGGGCCGACGACCGCAGCCGCAGATCCGGGCGAGGCTGCTCGACGCCTGCGCCGACCACGCCCTCGCGCACGGCCTGCCCGACCGGCTCGAGCCGCTGGCCACCGCCACCGGCACGTCCGCCCGGATGCTGATCTACCACTTCGGCACCCGCGACGCGCTGCTGCGGGCCGTCCTCGGGCGCGCGCGGCAGCGCCAGCTCGACGTGTTCGGCGACCTGCTGCGGGCGCATCCGGGCGAGGCCTACCCCGCCACGCTGGCCCGCGCCTGGAGCTCGATCAGCGGCCCGGACGGGCAGCCGTTCCTGCGGCTGTTCGGCCAGGGACGCGAGGGGGCGGTGCAGCGGCTGGGCCCCGGCTTCCGGCGGGCCGCGACGACCGACTGGCTCGGCCCGCTCGAGGACGGCCTGCGCAGCGCCGGGCGGCCGGACCTGGCCACGCTCGTCCTCGCCGTGATCCGTGGCCTGCTCATGGACCTCGAGGCCACCGGCGACACCGCCCGCGCCGACCGGGCCTTCGCCGACTTCCTGCACGCCGTCGAGCACCTGACCCGCGACGGCGGCTGACCGCAGGCCCGCGGGCTCCTGCGGTGCCGGCACCTGCGCGGACCGTCGTCCTCCCGCTACCGCGGCGCCATGCGGATCGCGCCGTCGAGGCGGATGACCTCGCCGTTGAGCATCGGGTTCTCGACGATGTGCCGGGCCAGCGCGGCGTACTCGCGCGGGTCGCCGAGCCGCGAGGGCATCGGCACCTGCGCGCCGAGCGACTGCCGGGCGGGCTCGGGCAGCCCCTGCAGCATCGGGGTGTCGAACAGGCCCGGGGCGATCGTCATGACGCGGACGAGCGAGGAGGCGAGGTCACGGGCGAGCGGCAGCGTCATGCCGACGACGCCGCCCTTGCTGGCGGAGTACGCGGCCTGTCCCACCTGGCCGTCGAAGGCCGCGGCGCTGGCGGTGTTGACGATGACCCCGCGCTCGCCGTCGACCGGCTCGGTCGCGGCCATCGCGGCGGCGGCCAGGCGGACCACGTTGAAGGTGCCGACGAGGTTGACCGTGACGACCCGGGCGAACTGCTCGAGCGGCAGCGGGCCGTTCCTGCCGACGACCCGCCCGGGCGTGCCGATCCCGGCGCAGTTGACGGCCACCCGCAGCGGGCCCATCGACGACGCCTGCTCGACGGCGGCCTGGACCTGGTCGCCGTCAGTGACGTCGGTCGCCACGAACGCGCCTCCGAGCGCGGCGGCGCGCGCCTCGCCGTCGCTGCCCGGCAGGTCGACCAGGACCACGGCGGCGCCGGCTTCGGACAGCGCGGTGGCCGTGGCGAGCCCGAGGCCGCTGGCGCCCCCGGTGACGAGGGCGACGGAACCGGGGAGCTGCACGGGGACTCCAGGGGTACGGGGAGGGGGCCTGGCGACGCTACCGGCGCCGGGCCAGGCGGACCCGACCGGTCAGGTCGGCCAGCAGGGCGTCGGCCTCGTCGGCCGCGCGGTGCCGGGCGACCGCGCCGGGCAGCCGCCGGCCGGCGCTGTCGACGTACAGGCTGGCCAGGCCGAGCCGGCGCTGCCACGGCCCCTGCACCAGGCGCAGGCTCTGCACCTTGGCCAGCGGCACCACGTCCGTGGTGGTCGTCAGCACGCCCGAGGTCGCGACCAGGTGGCCTGCGTCCAGGGCGACCGAGAGCCGGCGCGCCGACAGCGGGGCGCGCAGGCGGGCCGCGCGCGGGGCGGGCACGGCAGCGGACGGCAGGGGAGCGCCGAGCACCCGCTCGGCGAGCGCCAGCGCGAACGCGCGCGGGGCGACCGGCAGCAGCGCCCGGGTGCTCTGCTGCTCCGCGCCGTGCCCGGCCTGGTAGCCGGCGACGTCGACCTCGACCCGGACCCAGCCCCGCCGGCGCCACAGCAGCGGCTCGAGCACCCGCACGGCCTGCACCCGACCGAGCGGGATCGTCTGCGCGCGGGTCTCGAGCAGCCCGTGCCGCAGCCGCAGGCCGTCGGGCGACTCCGCGACGGTGAAGCCGTACTCCGACAGCAGCCGGCGCACGACCAGGCCGCCGCTGCCCACGGCGGCCGGCCCCAGCGCCGCGAGCAGGCCCGGGAGGGCGCGCGGCTCCACCACGGCGACCGGCACGGCCGCGAGCAGCAGCAGGCCGAGGAGGATCGCCGGCCCGCCGAGCAGCACCGAGGTCACCAGCGCACCGGTCGGCACGCTGACGAGCACGGCCTCCTCGGGCTCGGCGGCGCCGACGACGGGGTCCGCCGAGCCCTCCGCCAGCGCGAGCAGGCGCCCGCGCAGCCGGTGGGCGTCCTGTTCGGACAGGTAGGCCAGCGGCGCCTCGGTGTCGCCGCCGCCGGCGACCTCCAGGCGCAGCTCGGCCAGGCCGAGCGCCCGGGCCAGCAGCGGCCGGACGACGTCGACGCTCTGCAGGCGGGCGAGCGGCACGCGGCGGTTGCGCCGCTGCAGGACGCCGCTGTCGACCTGCAGCTCGGTCGGGGTGAGCCGGTAGCGGGTGACGCGCCAGGACAGGTAGCCCAGCAGGAGGGCGGCCGGGACGACGACGGCGAGCGCGATGCCGAGGGTGCGCAGCGAGGGCTGCCGCAGCCCCTGCTGGGTGAGGCCGGCGAGGACGACCGCCACGAAGCGGCCGCTGCGCAGCAGGGGGGTGAGCGGGTGCAGCCGCGACCAGTCGCCCTCCTCGGGCAGCGGGGGCGCGGGTGCGGGCGGCTCGGTCACACGCCGGCTGCCCGGGCCTCGCCGAGCGCGACCAGCCGGTCGCGCAGGCGGTCGGCCTCGGCGGCGTCCAGGCCGGGGACGGCGGCGTCGGTGGCGGCCGCCGCGGTGTGCAGCACGACCGAGGCGAGCCCCAGCCTGCGGTCGAGCGGCCCCGCGGTCACGTCGACGTACTGCATGCGCCCGTACGGCACGACCGACGTGCGGCGGAACACCACCCCGCGGCGCAGGAGCAGGTCGTCCTCGCGCTCGGCGTACGCCCACGCGGCGAAGCGACGCCGCACCCCGTGCAGGGCGAGCACGACCAGCACCCCGCCCACGAGCAGCGCGGCCCCGCCGGCGGTCGGGCCGCGCAGCGCCAGCAGGACGCCGGCGGCGACCAGCGTGGGCAGGCCGAGCAGCAGCAGGCAGAGGATCCGGCGCAGCAGCAGCAGCCGGGGGTGCAGGCCCCGCCACGCCGCGTCGAGCGCGGGCGGCGGCGTGGGCGCGGTCATCGGCCGACCCTAGCGACGGCGCCGGGCTCCGGCGGCCCGGAGCAGCGCGAGGGCCCGGGAGGCCCGGGGCCGCTGCGTGCGCGACGATGCCTCCCATGACGTGGTGGCGCGACTCGAAGGGGCGCACGCGCGCCCTGCTGACCGCCTTCGGGCTGGTGGCCCTGTTCGGCATGCTCGTGGCCGGGTTCTCCAACGAGCTGTTCGCGGGGGACCAGCGCCAGCTCGTGGTGTCCCTGCGACCGGGGGTGACCCAGGCCGACCGCGAGACCGTCAAGGCCGGCTGCGGCTCGCTGTCCGGCATCGGCGTCGTCGCCGACAGGGGGGCGGCCGACCGGCAGTACCGGCTGCCGGTCCGCTTCGACATCTCGGGCACGACGACGGCGCAGGAGGCCGCCCTCGAGTCCTGCCTGTACGGCTACCGCGAGCTCGTCCGCGGCGTCATCACGCAGGGCGACGCCGCCTAGCCCTCGTCGAGCCGGGCCAGCTTCTCGTCCGTCAGCAGGAGGTCGGCGGCGCCGCAGGAGTCGGTGATCGACGCCGGCCGGCTGGAGCCGGGGATCGGCACGACCACGTCGGCCTGGGCGAGGTGCCAGGCCAGGCACACATGCTGCGGCGAGACCCCCCGCTCCCGGGCCACGTCGGCAAAGGCGCCGTGCTCCTCGCCGAGGGCGGCCGCCTTGGCGATCCCGCCCAGCGGCGACCACGGCAGGAACGCGATCCCGTGCCGCGCGCACAGGTCGAGCTCGGGGCGGGAGGTGCGGAAGCGCGGCGAGAGCTCGTTCTGCACCGACGCCAGCTGCGTCGTCCGCATCGCCAGCTCGATCTGGTCGACGTCGGCGTTGCTGATGCCGACCCGCACCACCTTGCCCTCCGCGCGCAGCTCCTCGAGCGCGCCGAGGGACTCGGCGTACGGCACCTGCGGGTCGGGGCGGTGGAGCTGGTACAGCCCGATCGCCTCGACGGCGAGCGCCCGCAGCGACGCCTCGCACGCCGCCCGCAGGTGCTCGGGGCTGCCGTCCAGCGCCCAGGAGCCGTCCGGCGGCCGGGTGTGGCCGCCCTTGGTCGCCACCAGGACGGCGTCGCGGTCGCCGCCCCACGACGCCAGCGCCCGGGCCACGAGCCGCTCGTTGTGGCCCACGTCGTCCGCACCCCGGCAGTACGCGTCGGCGGTGTCGACGAGCGTCACCCCCGCGTCGAGCGCGGCGTGCACGGTCGCGACCGCCTGCGCCTCGTCAGGGCGGCCCTCGATCGACAGGGGCATGGCGCCGAGGCCGATGGCGCCGACGAGGGTGTCGGCGAGGCGTCGCTGCTGCACGGGTCCTCCAGCGGGTCGGGGGACCCGGCCCTACCCGGCCGTCCCCGCCGCACCCCCTCCAGTGGCAGGCTCAGGGCCATGAGCCGCCTGTCCGACGTGGACCTGTCCGTCAGCCTGTCGAAGAAGGAGTCCGCCGAGCGCCTCGAGGCGGCGGGGGAGCGGCTGCTGCACCTGCGCCTGCTGCTCGGCGGGCAGCTGGGCCAGCACCGGCTCGGACCGCCGCTGTGCGTGGTCTTCGAGGGCTGGGACGCCTCCGGCAAGGGCGGCGCGATCAAGCGGCTCGTCGCCCCGATGGACCCCCGCCACGTGCGGGTCGCGCAGTTCGCCGCGCCCACCCACGACGAGAAGCGCCACCACTTCCTCTGGCGGTTCTGGCCGACGCTGCCCGGCTGGGGCGGCATGGCCGTGCTCGACCGCTCCTGGTACGGCCGGGTGCTCGTCGAGCGGGTCGAGGGCTTCGCGAGCGAGGAGCAGTGGAGCCGGGCGTACGGCGAGATCGCCGAGTTCGAGCAGACCCTGGTCGCCGAGGGCATGGTCCTGATCAAGTTCTGGATGCACGTCTCCGAGCAGGAGCAGCTCGCCCGCTTCGAGAGCCGGCGCACCGACCCGCTCCGGTCGTGGAAGCTCACCGACGAGGACTGGCGCAACCGCGAGCGCCGCGGCGACTACGAGGCCGCGGTCGAGGACATGCTCGCCCGCACCGACCGCTCCGGCGCCCCGTGGCACGTGGTCGCGGGCGACGACAAGCGCTGGGCGCGCGTCGCGGTGCTCGAGGCGGTGTGCGAGGCGATCGAGGCCGACCTGTCCGCGCGTGGCTGGGACCTCGAGCTGCCCGACGGCAAGTAGGGTCCGCGGGGTGAACCTCGAGAAGGTGGTCTTCGGGTTCTTCGTGCTGCTCGCGGCCACGCTCAACTTCGGCTTCTTCATCGGCGACATCCGCGATCCCGAGCTGCACAACGTCTACGAGCTGTTCGCCGCGATCGTCGTCAACCTGGTCGCGACGGTCCTCAAGTTCGGCGACCGCACGCAGATCGGGGCCGTGCACCTGGCGACCAGCCTGGTCGCCGACCTCCAGCTCATCGCCGCCGCCGTCACGTGGGCCTTTGCCGCCCGCATCGGGTCCGACGGCGAGATCGACAGCGCGGAGATGGCCGCGATCGTCTCGCTGTCGGCGGGTGCGCTGTTCGCCAACATCGTGTCCGTCGTGCTGCTGGTGTTCGAGACCGTCTCCTACCAGCGCAGGTAGCGGGGGACGACGGTGAGCTCGCCGCTGCTCGTCGCCATCCGCCGGCTCGTGCAGGTGCGCCAGGACGACCCGGCGCAGACCCGGGGCTGGCGCAGCCCGGTGGTGTCCGACGTCCAGGCGTCGGCGACGGTCTTCCTCGTCCTGCGGCGGATGCGCACCCCGCTGATCGTGCTCATCCTCATCTTCGCGATCAGCGTGCTGGGCCTGACGCTGGTGCCCGGCGTCGACGAGCAGGGGCAGACGTCCTACCTCGGGATCTTCGACGCCTTCTACTTCATGAGCTACACCGCGACGACGATCGGCTTCGGCGAGCTGCCGCACCCGTTCACCGACGGGCAGCGGCTCTGGGTGATCGGGTCGATCTACCTGACGGTCGTCGGCTGGGCGTACGCGATCGGGGCGCTGCTGACCCTGCTGCAGGACCGCGCGTTCCGGCAGGCCCTGGCGCTGCAGCACTTCCAGCGCAAGGTCACCCGGCTGCGCGAGCCGTTCCTCATCCTGGCCGGCTACGGGCAGACCGGGGAGCAGCTCGCGCGCTCGCTGGACGCGCTCGGGCGGCGGCTGGTGGTGCTGGACCGCTCGCAGGACCGCATCGACGCGCTCGACCTCGGCACGCACAACGCCGACGTCCCGGGGCTCGTCGCGGACGTGCGCAACCCCGACCACCTGGGCGTCGCCGGGCTGGGGTCGGGCTACTGCGACGGCGTGCTCGCGCTCACCGACGACGACGACGTCAACCTCGCCGTGACGATGGCCGCCGCACTGCTGCGGCCCGACCTGCCGGTCGTCGCCCGCACGGTCTCGCCGGCGACCGCGGAGCGCATGGAGGCCTTCGGCACCCCGAGCGTGGTCAACCCCTTCGACCGGTACGGCGACCACCTGCGCCTCGCCCTGCGCTCGCCGGCGTCCTACCAGCTGCTGTCGTGGCTCGAGGCCGGGCCCGGCGCCCCGCTGCCCGAGCGCGGGGCGCCCCCCAGCAGCGGGCGCTGGGTCGTGTGCGGGTACGGGCGCTTCGGGCGCGAGCTCACGCGGGACCTGCGGGCGGAGGGGCTCGAGGTCACCGTCATCGACCCCGCCGCGCAGGACGAGGACGAGGAGCTGCTGGTCGGCGACGGCGCCCAGCCCAGCGTGCTCGCCCGCGCCGACCTGCCCTCCGCGGTCGGCTTCGTGGCCGGCACCGACGAGGACACGACCAACCTCTCGCTCGTCTCGGCGGCCCGGCGGGCCAACCCCGACCTGTTCGTCGCCGCCCGGCAGAACCGCCCCGCCAACGCCCCGCTGTTCCGCGCCATGGACATCGACTCGCTGCTGGTGCCGACGGAGATGGTCGCGCGGGAGATCTACGCGCAGCTCAGCACGCCGCTGCTGTGGCGCTTCCTGCAGGAGATGCCGGCCCTCGGGGACGCGTGGGCGGCGCACGTGGTCGCGCGGCTCAGCGGGGAGTGCGGCCGGCCGCAGGAGCTGCCGCAGCTGTGGAAGGTGCGCCTGACCGAGGAGGAGGCGCCCGCCCTGACCCGCTGGCTGCAGGAGGGCGGCGCGCGCCTGCGCGACCTGCTGCGCGACCCGGACGACCGGGAGGACGCCCTCGAGGCCGTCGTCCTGCTGGCCCTGCGCGAGGGGGAGCCGCACGAGGTGGTGCAGCACGGGGCGCACCAGCACGGGGCGACGACCGTCCTCGTACCCGGTCCCGACCACGTCCTGGCGCCGGGCGAGCAGCTGCTGCTGGCCGGCACCGCCGCGGCCCGGCGGGCGCTCAGCAGCACCATGGTCGTGGACGCGACGGGGGAGTACGTCGTGCGGGGCCGCCGCGTCGCGTCCAGCTGGCTGTGGCGGCGGTTCAGTCCCGGGTGACCTCGCCGGTCGCCGGGTCGTAGGTCAGGCGACCGCGCTCGAAGACCACGCGGCGCAGCGCGGTGCCGGTCACCGCAGCCTCGTCCTGCACGGGAAAGCCGAGCTCGCCGCCCTCGGCGCCGAGCCGCACGTACTCCTCGGCGATGGCCTCGCCCATCCACCGCGACCCGTAGGTGGAGCTGTGCGAGATGCGCCCGCGCTGGAAGCGCTGGTACCACCCGCCCGCCGAGGCGGCCTCGGCGGACAGCGGGAACCCGAGCGTCCCCTCACCCCCGCCGAGCTCGGAGTAGCGGGCGCCGATGCCGCCGACGGTCTCCCAGGCGCCGGTCGGGGACGACCACCAGATGTCGCCGCCCTGGAAGGGCTGGGAGTAGCCGCGCCCCGTGGCGGTCCGCCGCTCCTCGCGCACCGGGAACCGCAGCCGGCCGCCCTCGTGCCCGAGCGCCGCGTAGCGGGCGCCGATGCCGCCGACGGTCTCCCAGGCGCCGGTCGCCGAGCTCCAGGAGATCCGGCCGTTCTGGAAGGCGCTGTAGCGGCCCGTCGCGCCCGCGGTGTCGCGCTCGCCCCTGGTCGGGAAGCCCAGCCGGCTCTGCTCCGCGCCCAGCTCGACGTAGCGCCGCCCGATCTTGCCGCGCGTCTCGTGCGCGTCGGTGGCCCGGCTCCAGGACACCCGCCCGCGCTCGAAGCGCTGGTAGTACCCGCCCTCCGTCGCGGTCTCGCCGGACAGGGGGAAGCCGAGGGAACCGGCGGCCTCGCCGAGCTGGGTGTAGCGGGCGCCGATGCCGCCGACGGTCTCCCAGGCGCCGGTCGGGGACGACCACCAGATGCGGCCGCCCTGGAAGGCCTGGGAGTAGCCGCGCCCCTCGGCGGTCGGGCGCTCCTTGTCCAGCGGGAACCGCAGCCGGCCGCCCTCGTGCCCGAGCGCCCGGTAGCGGGCACCGATGCCGCCGACGGTCTCCCACGCACCGGTCGCCGAGCTCCAGGAGATCCGGCCGGCCTGGTAGCGCTGTGCCGAGCCGCCCGTGACGCTGAGCTCGCGGTAGACCGACGCGCCGAGCCGGCTGCCGTTCTCCCCGATCGAGATGTACCGCGCGGTGATCCGCGTGTAGCGGGTCGGCAGCTCGGAGGAGTTGTGGTCGACCGTCCGGTTGTCCGTCGCGGGGGAGGTCGTGCAGTTCTCGAACTGCCACGGCGGAGTGCAGGACGCGACCCGGCACTGCACCGCGCCGACCTGGCGCACCTGCGTGTTGCACTGCCCGTACCGGAAGTCGTTGCAGCAGACCCGCCGCTGGTCGCAGCTGCTGCTCGGCCCGCACGTGCAGCTGCAGGACTGGCAGGGCTTGGCGCAGATCCCCGCCCGCGTGCCGGGCGTGCTGCACCTGGAGCAGGTGGCGTTGCAGTCGATGATGTAGCGCGACTTGCCCCCGCAGAGCGAGGCGCCGTCCATCTTCCACCAGCCGGCCGCGATCGAGCCGGGCGGGCAGGCGTTGACGCCCTTGTTCACGGTGGCGCAGAAGACCGTCCAGCCCGACGAGCACGACGCGCCCGGCCCGCAGACCGCGGCGTACGCCGAGCCCGGGCGCAGCACGTAGCCGGTCGGGTCGACGGCCAGGGCGGAGCCGACGACGCCGGCCCGCACCAGGAACCCGCGGCGCGACGTGCGGCGGGCCAGCCAGCCGGTCACGGCGTCCGTGGTGCGCTGGGCCAGGCCCGGCGGTGTCGGCGCCGGAGCGGTCCGGGTCGGCAGGGCGGCCAGCGCCGCGGCGGTGCGGGACATCAGGAGGCCTCCACGCGGAGCTGGGACAGCAGGGCGGTCACGCGCACGGCGCCGGCAGCGCGGCGGCTGTGGCTCCCCAGCACGACGAACAGGCAGAACGCGCGGCCGGCGGACGTGAAGAACCACTGCCCGCCGCTCTGGCCGGGCAGCGGGCGCTGCGTCGCGTTGGGGCTGAACTCCGAGGGCCGGACGACCGGCACCCCCTGAGCCTCGAACAGCGCGGTGCCGGCGTGCTCCGGGTCGTACTCGAACAGCGAGACGAAGACGTCGTCGGGCCCGAGCAGGTCGACCACGCCGGTGCCGAAGTCGCCCCGCTCGGCGGGCAGGGGGCGGGTGCAGGCGTGCAGCAGGGTGTTGCCGGGGCGCCAGGCGACGCTGGGCTGCTGGCTGCGCAGCCGGGTCTCCCAGCCCTCGGGCACGTCGACGGCGATGCCGCGTGCGGCCATCCTCATGCCTGCACCGCCCCGGTGGCGAGGACCGCGGCCGAGGCGCCGAGCACCACGACGACGGCGTGCCCGGCGGTCGAGGCGCGGGAGACGACCGCGCGCGCCGCCGATCGCAGGGCCTCGGGGCTGTGGACCCCGCGCAGGCCGAGCAGCGGCAGGGCGCGCACCAGCCCGAAGGTGACCCCGAGGGCGAGGCCCGGCGCGGGCCCGCCGGACAGCACGACGAGCGCGAGCAGGGCGAAGGTCGCAGCACTGGTGACGATCGTGACCACTCCTAGTCCGAGCTGGAAGCCGAAGGCCCCCCCGTAGACCCACCCGCGGTAGCGGGTGAGCCAGTCCTCGTCGACCTGCCGCCGGCCGCCGGGCAGGTGCCACCCGGTGCGCAGCGCGGCGGCGTCGGCGACTGCCGCCAGCGCGCACACCAGGGCCGCGAGCAGCAGTCGCACCCCGCCCGGCAGCGGCGCTGCGACGAGGCCTCCGACGGCGCCGAGCAGCACGCCCGTGGTGGCCCCGCCCAGCACCGATCCCACCAGGTACGCCGTGACGGTCAGCGCGTACCGGTTGCCCCTGCCCCGCTCCCCGAGCGGAGTGATGCTCGTCAGCATCGACTCACCTCAAGGCGACCAGGTCGCGCGCAGCGCCGCCACGGCCGCCACGGCCAGGCCGACCACGAGGAGCAGGGCCGCCGTCATCGCGGTCCCTCGTCCGTGCCGGCCCACAGGCTGGGGTCGCCCGGCCGGATGCCGGCGGCGGCGAGGGCGTCGTCGTCGCGCTGGCGGCGGTGCTCGCCGTCGCCGGCGACCCGTCGCGCGCCTCCGGTCCGCGGGCGGGAGTCCGCCCGGGCCGAGCCGAGCAGGTCGACGACCTGCTCCCAGCTGGCGGCCGAGCCCTCACCGACGGTGCGGCCCGTGTCGCCGTCGACGTAGACGAAGTACGGGGAGCCGGGGACGGAGAACTCGGCCCACGCCTCGCTGGACAGCACCAGCGGCACGCCCGCGGGGGCGCGCTCGCGCAGGGCGCTCTCGGACTCGTCGGGCAGGCCCTGGGCGACGACCACGACGCGGGCCCCGCCGGGCGCCTCGGCCCGGCCGTCCCGCAGCGAGCTCCAGATGCCCTGACAGGTGCTGCAGCCCGAGGACAGGAAGGCCAGCAGGGTGTCGCCCGAGCCCACCAGCGACAGGCCGACGGCCTCGTCGTCGAGCGTCGTCCCGGACAGGCTGCTGGGGCGCTCCCCGGGGGCGTCGGGCCCGCGGACCGCGCCGAACGGCTCCAGCAGGAGCGGCTGCGGACCGCCGGCAGCCGCCCGGTCGCCGTCGAGCTCGAGGCCGGCGCCCAGCTCGTGCAAGGCGCGCAGGATCTCCGCGTGGCTGCGCAGCAGGCCCGCGACCAGGACGGCCAGCAGCAGGACGGCGGCGCCGAGGGCCACCACGACCGCGGTCACCGGCGCACCGCCCCGGCGGCGGGGCGGGCGGCGGTGGCACGGGCGGCGGCGGGAGGCGGCACGGCCAGCACCAGGTAGGCGGTGGCGGCCACCGCGGCCGTCGCCACCAGGAGCGGCAGGCCCTCGGCCGGGCCGGCGCCCAGCACGGTGGGCAGGGAGCCCAGCGGGCGGACCGCGACGGCGGTGGCGACCAGCGCCAGCGCGGCGGTCACGGCGATGTGGGCCCGGGTCGGCGGGACGTCCTGCTTGCCGAAGCAGCCGCAGGACGCCAGCACCCCGCCCCGGGCGAGGGCGACGGCCACGAAGACGGTGAAGGCGGCGTACGACAGGGCGACCCCGGCGGCGGCCACCCGCGAGCCCGTCAGGACGGCGGCGAGGCCGAGGGCCGCCTCACCCGCGGCCAGCGCCCGCACGGCGGAGGCGGGGGCCCGCAGGCCGACCGAGCGCAGCGCCCGCACCAGCGGTGCAGGGTCGGCCACCTTGAGCACCCCGGCGGCGACGAGCAGCAGGGCGGCGGCCAGGAACGGCCCCGACAGAGACAGCATGGCGCGATCCAAACACATCACGTCGTGGAGTCAACCGGTCGCAGAGCGTGCATGTCTGGTCCCGGCCCGGGAGCCGCCGCTAGGGTCTGGCACCGGGCGGGCGGCCGCCCCCGGAGCCTGGAGGTCCAGCGTGCACGAGGTCCGCGGTGTGGTCGCGAGGGGCAAGGGGGCGCCGGTCTCCGTCGAGACGGTGCTCGTCCCCGACCCGGGTCCGGGTGAGGCGCTCGTCCAGGTGCAGGCCTGCGGGGTGTGCCACACCGACCTGCACTACCGCGAGGGCGGGATCAACGACGACTTCCCGTTCCTGCTCGGCCACGAGGCCGCGGGCGTCGTCGAGTCCGTCGGTGAGGGCGTCACCGACGTCGCTCCCGGCGACTTCGTGGTGCTGAACTGGCGCGCCGTCTGCGGGCAGTGCCGGGCCTGCAAGCGGGGTCGGCCGTGGCTGTGCTTCGACACCCACAACGCCACGCAGAAGATGACGCTGGCCGACGGCACGGAGCTCTCGCCGGCGCTGGGCATCGGGGCGTTCGCCGAGAAGACCCTGGTCGCCGCTGGCCAGTGCACCAAGGTCGACCCGAGCGCCGACCCCGCCGCCGCCGGGCTGCTGGGGTGCGGCGTCATGGCGGGCTGGGGCGCCGCGGTCAACACCGCCCCCGTCGTCAAGGGCGACAGCGTCGCGGTCATCGGCTGCGGCGGCGTGGGTGACGCCGCCATCGCCGGCGCGCTGTTCGCCGGGGCCCGGCAGGTCATCGCCGTCGACCGCGACCCGCGCAAGCTCGAGTGGGCGCGCGGCTTCGGGGCGACGCACACCGTCGACGCGTCCTCGCAGGACGTCGTGGCGACGCTGCGCGAGTTGACCGGCGGGTTCGGCCCCGACGTGGTCATCGACGCGGTGGGCCGCCCCGAGACGTTCTGCCAGGCGTTCGACGCCCGCGACCTCGCCGGGACCGCCGTGCTGGTCGGCGTGCCCGACCCGTCGATGACCTTCGAGGTGCCGCTCATCGAGGTCTTCGGCCACGGCGGCGCGGTCAAGAGCTCCTGGTACGGCGACTGCCTGCCCGAGCGCGACTTCCCGCTGCTGGTCGACCTGTGGCAGCAGGGCCGCTTCCCGCTCGACGCCTTCGTCACCGAGCGCATCGCGCTGGACGGCGTCGAGGAGGCGTTCCACCGCATGGAGCGCGGTGAGGTGCTGCGCTCGGTCGTCGTGCTCGACGGCAGCACGGGCGAGGACGCCTGATGGCCGCCCGCATCGAGCACCTCGTGACCAGCGGGACGTTCAGCCTGGACGGCTCGACGTTCGACGTCGACAACAACGTCTGGCTGCTCGGTGACGACGACGAGGTGCTCGTCATCGACGCGCCGCACGACGCGGACGCCATCGAGGCCGCCGTCGCGGGGCGCACGGTCGTCGCGGTGGCGTGCACCCACGCCCACGACGACCACGTCCGCTTCGCCCCCGAGCTGGGCGAGCGGGTCAGCGCCCCCGTCCTGCTCCACCCGGACGACCGGGTCCTGTGGGACCTCACCCACGCCCGGCACGAGCCCGACGGCGCCCTGCGCGACGGGCAGACGCTCGAGGTGGCGGGCACCCGCGTGCAGGTGCTGCACACGCCCGGCCACGCGCCCGGTGCGGTCTGCTTCTCCGTGCCCGACCTCGGCGTCGTGTTCACCGGCGACACGCTGTTCTCCGGCGGACCCGGCGCGACCGGACGCTCCTACAGCGACTACCCGACGATCCTGGACTCCATCCGGACGCGGCTGTTCGCGCTGCCGCCCGAGACGGTCGTGCACACCGGCCACGGCGACAGCACGTCGGTGGCGGCCGAGGCCCCGTCCTACGACGAGTGGGTGCGACGCACGTCCTGACCCGCCGTGCTGGAGCCCCCGTGACGGTCCACCCGCTGCTGGCCTCGCGCTGGAGCCCGCGCCGCCTCGACCCCGACCAGGTCCTCACCCGCGAGGACCTCCGGACGCTGCTCGAGGCCGCCCGGTGGGCGCCCAGCTCGGGCAACACCCAGCCCACCCGCTACGTCGTCGCCCTGCGCGGCGAGCCGCTGCACGCCCGGCTGCTGGGCACCCTCAAGCGCGGCAACCGCACCTGGGCCGGCCGTGCGGCGGCGCTGGTGGTGCTCGTGGTGCTCGAGCACGACGAGACCGGCCGGGACCTCCCGTCGGGGCGGCACGACGCCGGGCAGGCCGCGGCCCACCTGTCGCTGCAGGCGGAGGCGCAGGGGCTGCACGCCCACCAGATGAGCGGCTTCGACGGCGACGCGGTGCGCGAGGCGGCCGGGCTGACCGAGGTGCAGCGGCCGGTGGTCGTGGTGGCGGTCGGCGCCGAGGGCGGGCCCCCGCTCGACGAGCGGCTGGCGGCGCGCGAGGCCGAGCCGCGCACGCGGCGCCCGCTGGCGGAGCTGCTGCTCCCCGGGCGGCAGGCGTACGACGCGGTCGTGCTGGCCGGCGGGCAGGCGCGGCGGCTCGGCGGGGTCGACAAGCCCGGGCTCGAGGTGGGCGGCCGCTCCCTGCTGGACCGGGTGCTGGCGGCGTCGGCGGGGGCGGCGGTGCGCGTGGTGGTCGGGCCGCCGCGCGAGCTGCCCGGGGACGTGGTGCAGGTGCGCGAGGATCCGCCCGGGGGCGGCCCGGTGCCGGCCCTGCGCGCGGGCCTCGCCGAGGTCCGGTCGCCGTGGGTCGTGGTGCTCGCCGCCGACCTGCCGTTCCTCGACGCAGGTGTGCTGGACGGGCTGCTGGCGGCGGCGCAGGACCGCGACGGGGCGCTGCTCGTCGACGACGCGGGCCACGAGCAGTGGCTCTGCGGCGCCTGGCGGACGGCCGCCCTGGTGCCCGCGCTCGCCGCCCTGCAGGGAGCCCGGCTGCGCGAGGCGCTGGTCCCGCTCGACCCGGTGCACGTCCGGACGCAGGCGAGCCCGGCGCCGTGGCTCGACTGCGACACCGAGGACGACCTGGCCGCCGCCCGACGGCAGACGTGACGTCGCGGGCGGAGGGGACGTCCCGGGCGGTCGGGACGTCCTGGGCGGAAGCCCGCCGCACCGCCTGGCGGGCCGCCGGCCGGCTCCCGCCCGGGCCCGTGGCGCTCGACGACGCCCTCGGCCTGGTGCTGGCCGAGCCGCTGTGGGCACTGGCGCCGCTGCCGGCCTTCGACAGCGCGGCGATGGACGGCTGGGCGGTGCGCGGCCCCGGCCCGTGGGCGGTGCGCGGCCGCACCCTCGCCGGCGACCCCCCGCCCCCGCCGCTGGCCGACGGGGCGGCCCGCGAGGTGGCGACCGGCGCGTCGGTGCCCGAGGCGTGCGAGGGCGTCGTGCCGTGGGAGGCGGGCGTGCTGCTCGGCGACGAGCTGACCGCGGAGCCGCCCGCCGGGCGGCACGTGCGCCGGGCGGGGGAGGAGTGCGCGCCGCGCACGGCCGTGCTGCCCGCCGGCACCCTGCTCACCCCGGCCGCCCTCGGGCTGGCGGCCGCCCTCGGCCACGACGTCCTGCCCGTGCGCCCGCGGCCGCGGGTGAGCGCGCTGGTCACCGGCGACGAGCTGCTCAGCTCCGGCCTGCCCGGCGCCGGCCGGGTGCGCGACGCGGTCGGGCCGCTGCTCGGCGGCACCGTCGCGGCCGCCGGCGGGCTGCTGGTGGCCACCCGGCGGGTGGGGGACCGGCGGGAGGAGCTCGTCGCCGCGGTGGCCGCGGCGCCGGGGGACCTGGTGCTGACCAGCGGCGCGTCCTCGGCGGGCCGCGCCGACCACCTCGCCGGCGCTCTCGCCGACCTCGGCGCGCAGGTGCTCGTCGACGGGGTCGCCGTACGGCCGGGGGCCCCGCAGACCCTCGCCCGACTGCCCGACGGGCGCCTGCTGGCCGGGCTGCCCGGCAACCCGCTGGCCGCGCTGTCCGCCCTCGTCACCGTGGTGGCCCCCGTGCTGGCCGCCCTCACCGGCCGGCCGCTGCCCGAGCTCGGCGGGGCCCGGCTCACCGAGGGCCTGGCCGCCGCCCGTACCGGCACCCGGCTGGTGCCGGTGCGCGTGGTCGGCGGCCTGGCCCGGCCGACGGGTCACGGCGGCGCGGCCATGCTGCGCGGCGCGGCGGTGGCCGACGCGCTCGCCGTCGTCGACGGCGACCTGGCCGCCGGCGACCGCGTGCCGCTGGTGTGGCTCGATCAGCCCCGGTAGGGCGCGATGACCTGCTCGCCGAAGCGGGCCATCTCCTCGCGCTGCGGGCTGAACTGCAGCAGCACCAGGTCGACGCCGGCGTCCTCGTAGGCGCGCAGCCGCTCGGTCACCTGCGCGGGGGTGCCGACCAGGCCGGCGCGCAGCCCGCGGTTGGACACCGAGTACTCCTCCAGCGACACCTGCGACTCCAGCTGCGAGCCGGCGACGAAGTCCTGGTAGCTGGCGTACGCCTCGGGGTCGCTCTGCACGTCGAGCAGCCGGGCCAGCTCCTCCTGCGCCTCGGCCTCGCTGTCGCGCACGATGACGTAGCCGGAGACGCCGTAGGAGAAGGTCCTGCCGTGCTCTGCCGCGCGGGCGGTCATGTCGGCGACCTTGGCGGCGATGACCTCCGGCGGGTCGCCGTGCATGACGTACGCGGTGCCCCGCCGGCTGATGACCTCCTTGGCCTTGGGCGACTCGCCGCCCATGTAGACCGTGGGCAGGACCGACGGCTTGGGCTCCATCACGCAGCCCTCGAGCTGGTACAGCGCACCGGAGTGGGTCACCTCGGGCTCGACGAGCAGCCGGCTCAGCACCTCGAGCCACTCGTCGGTGCGTGCGTAGCGGGCGTCGTGCACGTCGAAGGGCGCGCCGTACTGGGTGGCCTCGTCCTTCCACCAGGAGCTGACGACGTTCAGGCTGACCCGGCCGGGGGCGATGAGGTCGAGCGTCGACAGCGCCTTGGCGGTCAGGCTCGGCGAGTGGTAGTTGGGGCGTACGGCGATCATCAGCTCGAGGCGCTCGGTGACCGCGGCGACCGCCGGCGCGAGGGTCCAGGCGTCGAGCGCGGGTGCCCGGTGGCCCTTGATGTCGTTGAGGTTCAGCTCGGCGAGCAGGCTCAGGTCGAAGCCGGCCTGCTCGCTCTCGACGGCCAGACGGCGGACGTAGGACCAGTCGGTCGACATCTGCTCGTCGCGGACGTTGCGGAGCCAGCCGCCGAACACGGGCATCCAGTAGCCGAAGCGCATCCGCCGACCCTACGGGCACGCGGGACGCCGGCGCCGCGTTGACCCCGCTGTGGAGGAGCGGAAGGGCAGGCGGGTCGTGGAGGCGCTGCGCGAGCTCGGGGTGGACGCCCACCTGGAGCGGCCGGCGGTGTACCAGTTCGGGGTGGCGGTGCAGCTGGCCGACGGGCGGCGGGCGGTCTGGGACGCCGACAGCAGCGACGACGTCTCCGCCCAGGTGCTGCGCGACGGGGTCCTGGTGGGCTTCGTCCCGGTGGTGCCCGGCAGCAGCGGCCTCGACGAGCCGGGCATGGTGCGGCTGATCGCGGCGACCGACTACGACGCGCCGGTCGGGCAGCGCCGGGAGCGGCCGGTGCCGGCGGGCCCGCCGCTGCCCTCCCGCCGTGGCCTGTTCGCCCGGGCGCTCGAGGGCTTCCGCTGACCGCCGAGGTCAGGGCAAGCGCTCCCGGAGATCCGCCCGGCGCGCCCGGCCCGTCCCGGTACGCTGCGCCATGACCCTGGTCGCGGGAGTGCTCGTCCTCGTCGGGCTGGTCCTGGTCGTCTACGGCGTGCTGAGCGTGGTGACCACGCCCGCGGACCAGGTGCAGCACCTGCCCCGGCCCGCGTGGCTCCTGCTGGTCGTGCTCCTGCCCGTCGTCGGGACGATCACCTGGCTGCGGAACGGTCGGCGCCCGGGGACCGGGTCGGCGCTGCTGCCCGCGGCGGTGCCTGCGCCCGGCGAGCGGCCGGGCCGGGCCCGGGCCGTCTCCCCGGACGACGACGCGGCCTTCCTGCGGCAGCTGCGCGACCGTGCGGACGCTCAGCGGGCCGAGGCCCAGCGGCTGCGCCGGGCAGCCGGCGAGCACGACGCCGGGCGCGAGCGACCCCCGGACGAGCCCGCGGCCTGACGTGACCTCGGCGGGAGGGGTGCGTGCCGCGGTGCCCCCGGTCCACCGCACGCTCGTCGTGGTCCCGCCGCTGCTGGTGGGCCTGCTCGCACTGGTCCTGCTGCTGGACGGGCGGCCGGTGGGGCCGGACGGCGTCGTGGCGCGCCTGGCCGCCCGGGCGGCGGGGAGCGGCGTGCGCGACGCGGCGGACGCGCTCAGCCAGCTCGGGGCGGGTCCGCTGCTCTACCCCCTGCTCCTGGGGCTGTGCGCCCTCCGCCGGCGGCGCAGGGAGGGCCGGCCCCTCTGGTGGGTCCTGCTGCCGGTGCTGGCCCTGGCCGCCGGCCAGCTCGTCGTCGGCGTGCTGTTCGTGACCGTGCAGCGGCCGCTGCCGGGCGGCACGGATCTGGGACGGGCCCTGGGGTCGTCGTTCGTCTCCGGGCACGCGCTGGCGGCGACCCTCGGCTGGGGGCTGCTCGCGCACGAGGTACGGCGCCGCCGGGACCCGCGGCTCCTGCGTCCCGAGGTGGCCCTGGCCGGCGCGCTGGCGGGGACCGCCGTGGGCGCGGCCCGGGTCCTGCTCGAGCTCCACTGGGCGAGCGACGTGCTGGCAGCAGTGCTCGCGGGGTGCCTGGTCCTCGCCGCCGCGGTCGCGGTCGACGAGCGCACGGCGCCGGCTGCGCTGCCCGCGCCGCCGCAGCGCGGGCGCGCCGCGCGGGCTGCGACCCCGTCCTCGGGCTGGTGGTGGTCGGTGCCGGCCGCCGCCGCGCTGCTCCCGGTCGCCCTGCTCCTGGCGACCCCCGGCCCGGAGCGGCTCAAGGACCTGCTCGTCTACCAGGGCGCCGGCGGCGTCGTCGGGGCCGGCGACGACGTGTACGGCTTCCGCACGACGTTCGACATGCCCTTCACCTACCCGCCGTTCGCGGCCCTGCTGGCCGAGCCGCTGTCGCGCATGCCCGTCGGGCTGGGCCAGGTGCTCTGGACCGCCGCGACGCTCGCGGCGGCCGTCGCGGTCGCCCGGGTCGCCCTCACGCCGGTGACCGCGCGGGTCGGCCTCCCGCTCACGGTCGCCGCGCTCCTGCTCAGCTCGCCGGCGCGCAGCCACCTGCGCTTCGGCCAGGTCGGGCTGTTCCTCGTCCTCGTGGTCGCCGCCGACCTGCTCCGCCCCGGGTCCCGCCGCAGCCGGGGCGCCGGGCTCGGCCTCGCGATCGCGGTCAAGCTCACGCCCGCCGTCTTCCTGCCCTGGCTGCTCGTCACCCGGTCGACCGCTCGGCTGCGCGGCACCTGCTCTGGCTGGCGGGGGCCAGCGTCCTCGGGCTGCTCCTGCTGTGGCCCAGCAGCGTCGCCTACCTCGCCGGTGCCTCCCGCGACACCAGCCGCTTCGGCGCCAACGACGTCCCGGGCAACCAGTCGGTGCGAGGCATGCTGCTGCGCACCGCGCTGCCCGAGCACCTCGTCCAGCCGGCCTGGCTGGGCGTGGCGGCCGTGCTCGCGGTCGTCGGCACCCTCGGGGCCCGGCGGCTCGAGCTCGACGGGCGCCGCCTGGCCGCCGTCGGGGTCCTGGCCTGCCTGTCGGTCGCCGTCTCCCCGATCTCCTGGGTCCACCACCTCGTCTGGCTGGTCCTGCCGATCTCGGCCCTGGTCGCCGCCGGCCGGCTGCGCACCGCCGCGGGCTGGTACGCCCTGCTCGTCCCCGGGCTGCCGGCGCTCGGGGCCTCGGCGACCGCCTCCGGGCTGCTCCCGGCGTGGGCGGGCCACCTGGTGACGGACCTGCAGGGGCTGAGCGTCGTGCTCGGCGTCGTGCTGCTGCCCCGGCTGTGCACGCCGCGCGCGGTCCCGGCCGGCCGGCCGGTCAGCATGGCGCCATGACGCAGGCCGACCGGCCCTCCTGGCAGCCCCCGCTCGCCGGCACCGAGGCCGAGCACCTGCTCGGCGCGCTCGACCGGCTCCGGACGACCTTCCGCTGGAAGGCGGGCCGCCTCGACGCGGCCGGCCTCGCCGCGCGCCTGCCCCCGTCACAGCTGTCCCTGGGCCGGCTGCTCAAGCACCTGGCCTGCGTGGAGGACGTGATGGTCACGGTGAAGCTCGACGGCGTGGCGCCGGGGGAGCCCTGGCGCTCGGCCGACTGGGACGCCGCGCCCGACTGGGACCTCGTCTCGGCCGACGCCGACGCCCCTGAGGCGCTCTACGCCCTGTGGGACGGCGCGGTCGCCCGCTCCCGGGCGCGGGTGGCCGAGGTGCTGGCCGCCGAGGGTCTCGACCACCGGGCCGACGTGGCCGACGGCGACGAGCACGCGAGCCTGCGCCGTCTGCTGTTCGACCTGGTCGAGGAGTACGGCCGGCACACCGGTCACGCCGACCTGCTGCGCGAGGCCGTGGACGGGCTCGTCGGCGAGGACCCGCCGGCCGACTGGACGGCCTGAGCCCGGTACGGCTGTGGGAGACGTCTCGGCGGCCACGAGGTGTCGTCGGCGACCGGCGGGTAGTGGAGGGGTCGGCCACCCCCGACACCCTGGAGGACCCCCGTGCCCGTCTCCCGCGACATGCTGCTCGACGAGCTCAAGGACCTGCTGCGCCTCACCGCGTTCGAGCAGGCCGTCGCCACCGTGCGCCGCGCCCAGGCCGCCAGCACCCCGATCGCCGAGGAGCTGGCCGCCAACGCCGAGAAGGCGGGCGAGCGCATCGCCCTGCTCGGCCAGAGCGTGCGCCAGATCGGCGGGGTGCCGGACGTCGTCGGCCCGCTGCTGGGCAAGGCCGGGGCGTTCCTGCAGAGCCAGTTCAACCAGGTGCAGACGCTGCAGGGCGCCCTGCTCGGCGACCTCGCGCTCGAGCACCAGCTGCGCGAGCGGGCCCGCTACGCGCGCACCCTGGCCGTGACGCTGGGCGAGCAGTCGGTCATCCCGGTGCTCGACCGCCTCGACACCGCCCACACCGAGACCATCGCCTGGCTCGAGAAGCGCCTCGCGGAGGTCGGCGCGACCGGCAGCTCCGCCCTCAAGGCGACCCCCGTGCAGGCCGTCGTCGGCCAGGTCCGCAGCCTCTACGCCGCCCCGCTCGGCCTGGCCGCGGCCGGTGTCAACCGGCTGGGCGGCCTGCTCACGCGCGGCGCGAAGGCGGCGCCGGACGTGCTGTCGGACGTCGTCGACACCGTCGAGCAGGCGGCGAGCACGGCCACGGCCGAGGTCATCGACCTCACAGACCGGGCGGCCGGCGGGGCGGGCACCGCGGCGCAGGCGGCCACCGGCGCGGCCCAGCAGGCCGCCGGCACGGTGACGCAGGCCGCGGAGGACGCCGCAGGCGTCGTCACCGAGGTCGCGCAGGACGCCACCGACGCGGCGAGCCAGACGGTGCAGGGCGCCGCCCGTACCGTCGCCGAGACGGCGCAGGACACGGCCGGGGCCGTGACGGGCACGGCGCAGGACGCCGCGGGCGCCGTCACGGAGACGGCGCAGGAGGCCGCCCAGACCGTGGGCACCGCAGCGCAGTCCGCGGCCGACGCGACCGCCTCCGCCGCCGACAGCGCGGAGAGCGCCGCCGACAAGGCCGCGCAGACCACCCACGAGGTGCTCGAGCAGACCGGCGGCGACCTCGGCGACGACGTCAAGCACCCGTTCGCCGGCTACGAGCGGCTGACCGGCGACAGCATCATCCGCCACGTCGGCGACACCGAGGACGTGGACGAGCTGCGCACGCTGCTCGCGTTCGAGCAGGCCCACAAGGCGCGCAAGGGCGTGCTGGGCGCCGCGCAGGCCCGCCTCGCCGAGCTGGCCGCCTCCGTCTGAGCCCCCTCCGTCTGAGCCCCCTACGCGACAGCCCCCCGACCTCGTCGGGGGGCTGTCGCGCGTTCAGCAGGCGCAGGAGTAGCCGGCGGGCCCGGACAGCTGCTCCCACAGCAGGTCGTACGCCGGCTCGGGATCGTCCGGGTCGTGCACGCCGTCCACCAGCAGGCCGGGCCGGCCGGCCAGCAGGCCCACCCACTCGTCCTTGGTCACCTGCGCCTCCGGCACCGTCGCGGCCCGGGCCCGGACCAGCTGCACGTAGTCGCGCAGGAACACCCAGCGGGTGCCGTCGACCTGCGGCCCGGCGCTGAACGGCTCCCCCACGGCGTCGCGGTGCGCCAGCAGCGGCAGGTCGACGCCCGCCGCGACGGGCAGCCCCACCCACTTCCACGGTCGCGTGTTCACGTCCAGCAGCAGGTGCCGGCCGGTCGCCGCGTCCTGCACGAACTCGATCTCGCTGATGCCCCAGTAGCCGAGCTCCTGCAGCACGGCGACGCCCGCCGCGGCGATCTCGGGGTCCCACTGCGCGTCGGCCAGGCAGGACGTGCCGAAGTCCGGGGGCCACTGCTCGAGCTTGCGGCCGGTGAACACCCCGCGGGGCGTCCCGTCGGCCGACAGGTACGACGCGACCGACCAGAAGCCGCCCGGCCGGGTGTCGACCCACTCCTGGGCCACCAGCGTGAGCCCGAGGTCCGCGCACTCGCGGACCCAGGCGAGCAGCTCGCCGGCGCCGCGCACCACGAACACCTTCGCGCGGAAGGCGTCGTAGAAGCCGCGGCTGTCGTCGGGCTTGAGCACGCAGGGGTAGGGCACCTGCGCCGCGACGTCCTCGGGCGCGGTGTCGTCGAGGTACCAGGACCGCGGCGCGTCGACCCCCAGCGCCTCGCAGGCGCGGTACAGCGCGGTCTTGCCCAGGGCGCGCTGCACCACCTCGTACGGCGCGAACGGGAACCGGTAGTGCTCCTCGAGGGCCGAGCGGTGGCGGGCCAGGGCGAGCACCCAGTCGTCGTTGGTGGCGAACAGCACCGGCCGGCGGCCCTCGAAGGCGGGGGCGAGCGCGAGCAGGTGGTCGGCGAGCGCCTGCCCGCCGGCCACCTCCGGGCCGGGGACGAGGCCGAGCCCGGCGAGGTGCCGGCTGTGCTGGCCGAGCCCCCCGCGCTCCTTGTCGAGCCCGAGCACGGGGACGCCGGCGCGCCCCAGGGAGCGGGCGACCGCGAGGCCGGTGATGTGGGTGTTCATGACCAGCGCCGGGACCTCGGGACCGGGCAGCGCCGCGGCGACGGCCTGCTGGCCGGACAGCGCGAGCACTAGCGGTCGCCGCCGCTGCCGCAGGCCCCGGTGCGCACGCCCGCGCACACCGGGCAGTACGCCTGGCCGGCCGGGAAGCTCGCGCCGCAGTCCGGGCAGGCGGCCCGCAGCGGGTCGACCCGGCGCAGGAACCCGCGCAGGTCGAGGAACTGCGACAGCGACCACAGGTGGGCGTCGCAGGCGACCCACGTCTTCTCGCGGTCCGCGGTGTGCAGGGCGGGGTTGTTCCAGACCAGCGCGTGCCGTGCCTCGGCACGGCAGCCCTTGGCGGAGCAGATCGGTGTCTCGTCCTCCATGCGCTCAGTCTGCCTGGCCGGTTACGGTGCAGCATGGCCGGTGACGCGCTGCAGGTACCGGCTGACGCCGAGCGCTCGCCGCTGCCCGCCGTCGCGGTGTCCCTGGGGCTCGCCCTGCTCATCGTGCTGGCCGACGTCGTCCTGGACGGCACGAAGACGCAGTTCGTCGGGCTGCTGGTGGCCGTGCCCTTCCTGGCCGCGTCGTTCCTGCGCCCCCCGTGGGTGCTGGCGGTGGGCGCGATCACCTGGCTGGGCGGGCTGTACGTCGGCCTGATCACCCCGGACGGGCGCTCGGGCGCGCAGTACGTCCGGCTCGGCTGCATCGCGGCCGGCATCGCCGGCGCGGTGCTCGCCTCGCAGGTCCGCTGCCGGCACGCCGCGCGCCTGGTGGCCGTGCAGTCCGCCGCGGACGCCGCGAGCCGGGCGATCCTGCGGCCGCTGCCGCCCGTGCTGGAGGGGGTGCCCCTGGCCGTGCGCTACGTCTCGGCCTCGGACGGGGCCCGGGTCGGCGGCGACCTGTACGAGGCCGTCGCCACCGACCACGGCCTGCGCATGGTCGTGGGCGACGTGCGCGGCAAGGGGCTGGACGCCGTGCGCCTGGCCTCGCTCACCCTGGGCAGCTTCCGCGAGGCGGCGCACCGCGAGGCCGACCTGCAGCAGGTCGCGGCGGCCATGCACGCGGCGGTGCTGCGCGACGCGGGCCCCGAGGACTTCGTCACGGCGCTGCTCGTGCAGCTCGACGGGGACGCGATGACCTGGGTCTCGTGCGGCCACCCGGCCCCGCTGCAGGTCCGGGACGGGGCCGCGGTGGACGTCGTGCTGCCGCCGCACCCGCCGCTCGGGCTCGCCCCGCCGCCCGCCGCGGTGCGGGCGCCCGCCGTCGCCGGCGACCGCTTCCTGCTCTACACCGACGGCGCCGCCGAGGCGCGGCACGACGGCGTGTTCTTCCCGCTCGTGCCCGCGGCCGCGGCCGCGCTCAGCGCGCCCGACCTGCAGGGCGCCGTCGACACGCTGTCGGACCAGGTGCACGCGCACGCCGCGGACGGCGGCGGCGACGACGTGGCCTTCCTGGCGTTCGAGGTGCCGCACCGGGTCGCCGTCCCCGTCCCCCGGCCCGTCACGCCGCACCCGGTGGCCCCGTAGCCCGCCGCTCTCCCCGGCGACGCCGGCGCCCGGGCCCGTACGCTCAGCGCCCGTGGCCCGCCCTACCGAGCTCCTCTACCGCCTGCGCGACGTCGACTGGGAGCGCCAGCGCATCGCGCTGCACTGGCACGCGGCGGCGCTCAGCCAGGGCGCCCGGGCGCGCTGGTCGCTGCGCCGGGCCCGCGCGGTCGGCCGCCGGGCCCACGTGGTCGGCTTCCCGACCGTCGACGCGACCGACCTGGAGATCGGTGACGACTTCCTGATCTGGTCCGGGCACCGCCGGACGCTGATGAGCGGCGGGGGGCGGCTGCGGATCGGCGACCGCTGCTTCGTCAACGTCGGCACCCTGCTGCTGTGCGTCGAGGAGATCGTCATCGGCGACGACGTGGCCTTCGCCACCGAGGTGTACGTGATGGACAGCGACAGCCACGGGGTCGAGGGCCGGCCGCACCGGCAGGCGCCGGTCCGGATCGGCGACGGCACCTGGCTGGGGGCGCGGGCGATGGTGCTGCCGGGCGTGACGATCGGCAAGCGCGTCCTGGTCGCCGCCGGCTCCGTGGTCACGCGGGACGTGCCCGACGACGTGCTGGTCGCCGGCAACCCGGCGCGCGTCGTGCGCCCGCTCAGCTACCCGGCCCGCTGCCGGCGGGCCTGGCACGACGCCTGGTGCCCGTGCCCGGAGGTGGCGGCGGTCGAGGAGCCGGCCTGAGGCGGCGGACCCTCAGGCGGGCAGCGCGACGCGCGCGGTCCGCGGGGGAGCGGCGGGCGGCGCGCCGAGGACCTCGCTGACCGTGTCGAAGCGCAGGCCCCGGCCGCGCAGGCCCCCGAGCAGGGCGTCGACCGCGGCGAGCTCGGCCTCGTTGGGCGTGGGCCCGCCGTCGTGCGCGAGGACGACCGAGCCGGAGCGGACCTCGCGCAGGCAGTGCGCGAGGTCGACCTGCGCGGCGCTGGCCCGCACCAGCTCCGACCAGAGCACGACGCTGCAGCCGAGCTCGGCGGCCGTCAGCAGGCCGACCGGGTCGATGTGGCCCCACGGCGGGCGGACGCTGGCCATCCGCACGCCGGTGAGGTCCTGGACCACCTCGGCCGTGCGGGTGAGCTCGGCCCGGACGACCTCGGGCGGGGAGGTGGCGAGGTCGGTGTGGCTCCAGCTGTGGTTGCCCAGCTCGTGGCCGGCGTCGACCACCCGGCGCAGCAGGTCGGGGTGCTGCTGGGCGCGGGAGCCCACGACGTAGAAGGTCGCCCGGGCGCGGTGGCGGGCCAGCAGGTCCAGCACCCGCGGGGTCCAGCGCGGGTCGGGCCCGTCGTCGAAGGTCAGGGCCACCGACGGGGTGGCCGGCTCGGCGCGCCAGACCACGGAGGTCGCCACGGCGCCCGAGCGCGCGCCCAGCGGCTCGTCCGAGCGCGGCGCGGGCGGGGCCGCCCGGTGGGTGGTCAGGCTGCTGGTGACGCCCACGGCGCCGTGCCGGAAGAAGCCTCTGCGGTCCACGGCAGGTCCAGCGGCGCGCGGGCCCGGCCGGTGATCACCCGATCGTGCCTCCAGGTGCGGCTCAGAGCCGGACGAGCACCGACCGCCGCCACAGCGCGGCCGCCAGGGCCCAGCCGAGCAGCACGGCGCTGCAGGCGTACAGCAGGGCTGCCGCGGGGTCGCCGAGCAGCGCCCGCAGCGGTGCGACCAGCTCGTCGCGCACGGGCGGCAGGACGGCGGCGTACAGCAGGGTCATCGCGACGTACACGGCCAGCGCGTTGGCGCCCAGCACCCGCAGCGGCTGGACGAGGGCGCGCGCGGCGGGCCGGCTGCCGGGCAGGTCCAGCAGCACCACGGCGGCGACCAGCAGCAGCGCGCACGGGGCGGCGGTGACGAGCACGTACGACGGCGTCCACAGCGCCTTGTCGACCGGGACGGCGCCGGCGAGCAGCAGCCCGGCTGCACCCGCGACGAGCCCGCCGCCGGCGACCCGGGCGGCGCCCGGCAGGCCGGGGTGCTCGCGCAGGGCGCGCCCGGCGAACACGCCGGCGAGCACGGTGAGGCCGGACAGCAGCGACGCCACGACCTGCTCGCGGCCGACGTGGCCGGTGAGCAGGCGCTCCACGGCCGAGGCGAGCGTGGTCTGCGGGTCCCAGGAGCCCGCGACGGTGCCGGGCAGCGAGAGCCAGGTCGGGGCGGCCCAGGCGGCGAGCAGGGCGGCGCCCCAGGCGGCGGCCTGCCACCGCCGCGGGAGCCGCAGCACGCCGTACGCGGACAGGGTCGCGAGGGCGATGTGCTGCAGCACGCCGGTCGAGGGGGACAGGGAGCGGTACTTGGCGCTGACCAGCAGGCACCCGATCGCGAACAGCAGCGCGCACCGGCGGAGCACGGCCCGCCCGTCGACCAGGCGCGGCGACAGGCTGGTGCCGACGCCCACGACCAGCAGGACCAGCGGGAACACCAGGTCGGCGACCGTCAGGGCGCCCGGCTCGGCGTGCACGAGCTGGGCCGGCATGGCGCCGTCGACGCCGGCGGAGTTGACCAGCAGCATGCCGACGACCGCCGTGCCGCGCACGACGTCCAGGCTGAGCAGCCGGGGCGCCGCGTTCGTGGCCCGGGGGGCGAGCGCGGCGGTGGTCACGCCGTACAGGTGCCCCGGGCGGTCCGGCGGGAGACGCGGCCGGGGCCGGACCACCCGATCGGGTCAGGCGGTGCAGTCCAGGACGAGCTTGCCGGTGCTGCTGCGGTCGCGCAGCGCCTCGTGCGCCCTGCGGGCGTCGCCGAGCGCGTACGTCGCCCCGACCTGCGGGCGCAGCGTGCCGGCCTGGACCATGCCGAGCATCTCGGCCATCTGCGGCTGCAGCAGCTCCGGGCGGCCGAAGCAGTGCGCGAGCCAGAAGCCGATGACGGCCCGGCTGCGCGACATCAGCGCGCCCGGGTCGACCTTCGCGGGCGCGGTGCGCGAGGCCATGCCGAAGGTCGCGAGCCGGCCGAACGGCGCGAGGGCGGCCAGCGAGGCGTCGAACGTCGGGCCGCCGACCATCTCGAGGACCACGTCGACCTTCCTGCCGTCGTTGGCCGCCTCGAGCGCGCCCTTGAGGTCCGCCTCCCCGGCGTCGACCGTGACGTCGGCGCCGAGCTCCTCGGCGAGCGACCGCTTGTCGGGGCTGGAGGCGACGCCGATGACGCGGCCGGCGCCCCACGCCTTGGCCAGCTGCACGGCGAGCGTGCCGACCCCGCCGGCGGCGGCGTGCACGACGACGGACTCGCCCGGCTGCAGGTGCGTGCTGGTGCGCAGCAGGTGCCAGGCGGTCAGGCCCTGCACGAGCAGGGACAGCGCGGCGCCGTCCGACACGCCCTCCGGCACGTCGAACACCGCCGACGGGTGCACGAGGGCCTGCTCGGCGTAGCCGCCGCTCATGGTGAACCCGGCGACCCGGCGCCCGTCGGGCATCGTGCCGGCGACCTCGGTCCCGGGCACGAGGGGCAGCGTCGTCCTGGACAGGTAGCTGTCCTCGACCTGGTGGGTGTCCGCGTAGTTGACGCCGGCGCTCGAGGCCGACAGCAGCTCCATCCCGCCGCCGGGTACGGGGTCGGGGACGTCGGCGAGGGCGAGGACCTCGGGTCCGCCGAACTCGGTGATCTGGATGGCGCGCACGTCGGCTCCTCGGCGAAGGGGTGGTAGCCGGACCCTACCGACGCGCTGCCGGGGCTCCGCCGCCTGCGGGCCGGGCGTCCGAGCGGGTGACCGTGCGGGGCGGCGGGACGGGACGGGCCCGGGCGGGCGTGGGCGGCCGCTCGGGCGCCTTGGTGCTGGCCCACCAGCACGACGCGGCGCGCAGCAGCCACCGGGTCCCGCGGAACACCGCGGCCAGGAACACCGCCGCCGCGAGCCAGCCGAGCGGGCCGTGCGACGCCAGCGACTGCACCGCGACGATCAGCATCATCACGGGCGCGATGAGCAGCAGCGGCAGCAGGAGCAGCGTCACCCGAGCAGCGTCCCGCCCCGCGGCCGGCCCCGCACGCCGAGGGGTCAGGCGGCGGGGGGCGGCAGCGGGACCGTCTCGCCCTCCGCGTACGGCGTGCGCCCGGACCGCTCCAGCAGCCAGCCCCGGACCGTCCACGCGCCGCCCTGCCAGACCACGGCGGTGTCCTCGTCCACCCCGACGACCGCGGTGCCCTCGGGCACCCGCGTCAGGTAGCGGGTCACCAGGTCGGGCACCCACCCGACGAACCGGTCGAAGTGCGGGACGACGCGCACGGCCGGGACGACCCCGAGCCCGGCGTCCGCCGGCCGGGTGGGGTGGCGCAGGTCCGGCACCCAGGACGTCAGCGACATCGCACCGGCGCTGCAGCCGGCGAGGGCCGCACCGCCCCGCCACGCGTCCAGGACGGCGTCCCAGACCCGCGTGCCGCGCAGCGTGGCGGCGCAGTACGGCGGGCTGCCCCCGGACAGGTAGACCAGCCCGGCGCCCGCCACCTGGGCCGCGAGGGCCGGGTCGTCGGCCTGCGCGCGGTCGCGCACCACCACCGGGACGGCCTCGACGCCGAGGCGCTGCGCCTGGTCGCGGCCGAGCCGCACCCAGTGGTCCAGCGACGCCTCGCCCTCGGGCGCGGCCGCGGTCGGGATCTGGACGAAGCGGGCCGGCCGCCCGGCGAGCAGCGCGGCCTCGACGTCCGCCATCACCGGCAGGTACTCGCCGCTGCCGACGAGGGCCACCGGCCCGGGGCCGGGGTGCGCGGAGGCCATGCCCGGACCGTACGACCCTCGGACGTGCGGCGCCGACCGGGCAGCGGGAGGATCGGCGGGTGACCGCCGCCCCCGCCCCTGCCGCGCCCTCCTACGAGGGGATCGACGATCGCCCGCTCGAGGCGCCCCCGGTCGACTCCCTGCTCCTCGTGTCGTTCGGCGGGCCCGAGGGTCCGGGCGACGTGCTGCCGTTCATGGAGAACGTCACGCGCGGCCGCGGGATCCCCCCGGAGCGGCTCGAGGAGGTCAGCCGGCACTACCTCGACGTGTTCGACGGGGTGAGCCCCATCAACGCGCAGGCGCGGGCCCTGGTCGCCGCGCTCGAGGACGTGCTCTCCGCGCGCGGCCCGCACCTGCCCGTCTACTGGGGCAACCGCAACTGGGACCCCTTCCTCGCCGACACGCTCGGCCGCATGCGCGAGGACGGCAAGCGGCACGCCCTGGCGATCGTGACCAGCGCGTTCCCGTCGTACTCCGGCTGCCGCCAGTACCGCGAGGACGTCTGGCGTGCCCGCGACGGCCAGGGCCCGGTCGTCACCAAGCTGCGGCACTACTGGGCCGAGGAGGGCTTCCTGGCCCCGATGGCCCGCGGCGTGCGGTCGGTCCTGCCCTCGCCCGGTGCCCGCCTGCTGTTCACGGCCCACTCGATCCCGGAGGCGATGGCCGCCGGCTCCGGGCCCGACGGCGGCGCGTACGTCGAGGCGCTGCGCGCGGCGGCGGCGGAGATCACCCGGCGGGTCGGCGGCGAGCACGAGTGGGAGCTGGTGTTCCAGTCGCGCAGCGGGCCGCCGCAGGTGCCGTGGCTCGAGCCCGACGTCGGCGACCGGCTGGCCGGGCTGCACGCCGAGGGGGTCCGCGAGGCCGTCATGGTGCCGGTCGGGTTCACCAGCGACCACGTCGAGGTGCTGTACGACCTCGACCTGCAGGCCCAGGAGCGGGTGCGCGACGAGCTGCCCGGGATGACCGTCACACGGGCGCCGACCGTCGGCACCGACCCGGAGTTCGTCACGATGCTGCGCGACCTCGTCGTCGAGCGGCTCGGCGCGCGGCAGGAGCTGCTCGACCACGGCGGCGTCGCCACGCACGACCGCTGCCCGGCGCGGTGCTGCCCGGCGCCGCCGCCGCGCCGCGGGTGACGGCCCCGGAGGCCGGCTCGACCCGGGAGGCCGACCCGGCCGCAGGAACGGTCCCGTTGGAGGAGGAGCTCGTCCGCGCCGAGCGGCTGCTCACCGTCGCCGACCGCCCGCCGCTCGCGCCCTGGGAGCCCGACGCCGCCGACCGCGGCCGGCTGCTCCCGCTCGAGCTGCTGGCCTGGGACGCGGACGACCGGCTGATCGGCGTGCGCTGCACCTCCGACGAGGTGCGGGTGGCGTCCGGCCGGCCCGCGACCCGGCGGGCGCTGACCGTCACGAGGATCACGCGGTGGGCCCGCGCGGGGCGGCTGACGCTGCACGCCGAGGACGGCGACGTCGAGGTGCGCCTGCTGGCCCCCGACGAGTACGAGGGGCTGTCGCTGGGCGACCTGCGCTCCGGCCGGGTGGCCGGGCCGGTGCGGATGGCCCGCTCGGGGCAGCGCTCCGGGCAGCGCGACGAGATCGCCGGCGCGCTCGTCGCCCGGGTGCTGCGGGTGGTCCCCGACGCGCAGGTCGCCCACGGCTGAGGCGGTGCGGCGGCGCGGGCGTCGACCCGGTGGCCGGTGCCGTGTCGTACGGGTGTCGCCGGCACCGGTCGCCGGGTCGGCCCGGGCTGGCCCGGCCTGCGGCGGGACCCGGTGGTCGGTGCCGTGTCGTACGGGTGTCGCCGGCACCGGTCGCCGGGTCGGCCCGGGCTGGCCCGGCCTGCGGCGGGACCCGGTGATCGGTGTCGTGTCGTACGGGTGTCGCCAGCACCGATCGCCGGGTCGGCGCACGGTCGGTCCGGCCTGCGGCAGGACCCGGTGATCGGTGTCGTGTCGTACGCGTGTCGCCGGCACTGATCGCCGGGATCGGCCCGGGCTGGCCCGGCCGGCGGCGGGACCCGGTGATCGGTGTCGTGTCGTACGCGTGTCGCCGGCACCGATCGCCGGGTCGGCCAGGGCTGGCCCGCCCTGCCGGGCCAGGCGGGGCTCAGCCCACCGGCAGCGTCAGCACCAGGCGCGCCCCACCGCCGGGCGCCTCGTCGAGCACCACGTCGCCGCCGGACTCGCGCGCCGTCTCCCGGGCGATGGACAGCCCGAGGCCGCTGCCGCCGGCGTCCCGCCCGCGGGCGTCGTCGAGCCGGGTGAACCGCTCGAACACCCGCTCGCGGTCCGCCGGCGGGATCCCGGGCCCGTCGTCGTCGACCTGCACCCGCCCGTCCGCCACCTCGACGTGGACCGCGCGGGCGGCGTGCCGCTGCGCGTTGTCGAGCAGGTTGCCCAGCACCCGCCGCACCCCGTCCTCGTCCCCGAGGGCCGACCCGCCGCCGGTCACCTCGACCGGCCCGCGCCCGGCCGCGACGGAGCGGGCCACGGCGCCGAGGTCGAGCGGCGCCCGCCGGCCCGGCACGGCCCCCAGCCGGGCGAGCACGAGCAGGTCGTCCACCAGCCGGCCGAGCCGCAGCACCTCGGCGTGCAGGTCGCGGGCGAGCTCGTCCGGGGCGTACGCGCCGGGGTGGGCCAGCACGACCTCGACCGTGGTGCGCAGCGCGGTCAGCGGGGAGCGCAGCTCGTGGGCCGCGTCGGCGACGAACGCGCTCTGCCGGGTCCCGGCGGCCTGCAGGCGGTCCAGCATCGCGTTGAGGGTGCGGGCCAGCCCGGCCAGCTCGTCGTCGCCCGGCGGGACCGGCAGGGTGCCGCCGCCGCCGAGCGCGGTGACCTGCTCGGCGCCCGCCCGCAGCGCGTCGACCGGCCGCAGCGCGCGGCCGAGCAGCGCCCAGCAGACCGCCCCGACCAGGGCGGTGAGCAGCGGGACGACCACCCCCAGGGCCACCCGCAGGGCGGCGACGGCACCGAGCAGGTCGCGCAGCGGGACGACCGCCACCACCTGCACCGGCTGGCCGCGCAGCTGCTCCGTCCGCACGACGGCGCGCACGGCGCCGCTGCCGTACGCGGTCCGCGGCACGGTCGCCCCGTCCGCCAGCCCGGTCAGGCGCTCCGGGGGGAGCACCGGCAGGGTCCGGCTCGCGCTCGCCGACGTGGCGAGGACGCGGCCGGCCGCGTCGAGGACCTGCACCACCTCGCCGGGCTGCTCGACGGGCAGCACCTCCGGCAGCCGGTCGGCCGCCACCAGCCCGGCGACGGCCTCCGCGCGGTCCTGCGCGAGCCGGTCCAGGGCGGCGACCCGGGCGCCGGTCAGCAGGGCCGACAGCGCCAGCGCGCCGACGACGAGCCCGAGGCCGAGCACCCCGGTGGCGAGGGCGGTCAGCCGGAAGCGCAGCGACCGCCGGGACCACCAGCTCACCCGACCACCCGGTACCCCGCGCCCCGGACGGTCTCGACCGCCGCGGCGCCGAGCTTGCGGCGCAGGTAGCCGACGTACACCTCGACGACGTTGAGGTCGTCGCCTGCCGCGTCCCAGACGTGGTCGCGCAGCTCGACCTTGCCGATGACCTGCCCGGGCCGGCGCATGAGGTACTCCAGCAGCGCGAACTCCCGGGTCGTCAGCGCGACCTGCTCGCCGTCGCGGTGCACGGTCCGCCGCCCCGGGTCCAGCGCGAGGGCGCCGGCGGTCAGGACGGCGGGGCGGGCGGGCGCGCCGCGGCGCAGCAGGGCGCGCAGCCGCGCGACGAGCACGACGAACGAGAACGGCTTGGTCAGGTAGTCGTCGGCGCCGACGTCGAGGCCGTCGGCCTGGTCGTGCTCGCCGTCCTTGGCGCTGAGCATGAGCACCGGCGTCCACACGCCCTGCGCGCGCATCGAGCGCACCACGTCGTAGCCCGACAGCCGGGGGAGCATGACGTCGAGCACGACCACGTCGTACGCCTCGTCGGCGGCCTGCTGCAGCCCGCTCGCCCCGTCGTGCGCGACGTCGACCGCGAAGCCCTCTGCGGCCAGCCCGCGGGCGAGGGCGCGGGCCAGCCCGACCTCGTCCTCGACCAGCAGCAGGCGCACGGCCGCAGCGTGGCACCCGCGGCCCCGGAGCCGCAGCCCGGTCTCAGCGTGCTCTCAGGCGACCGGGAGCAGGCTGGGTCCATGCCCCTCTCCCGCTCCGTCTCCTGGGCCGTCCCCGCGGTGGCCATCGCCGCCGTCGCCTCGGCCGTCGTGCTCCCCTCCACCCTCGCGTCCGCGGTGTCGCCCGACCTGCCGGAGCGCAGCGCCGCCGAGCTGCTGGCCTCGCTCGCCGACGCCGGCGAGACCCCGCTGTCGGGCACCGTCGTGCAGACCGCGCGCCTCGGGCTCCCCGAGCTGCCGGGCGGCAGCGCCGGCACCACGCCGCTGGCGATGCTCACCGGCAGCCACACGCTGCGGGTGTGGTCCGACGGCCCCGAGCGGGTGCGCCTGGCACTGCTCGGCGAGCTCGCGGAGTACGACGTCGTGCGCGACGGACGCGACGCGTGGACCTACAGCAGCGAGCAGGACGAGGCCGTGCACTACGTGCTGCCGGCCGGGCACGAGCGGCCGGCGGCCACGGCCACCCCGCCGACCCCGCAGGACGCGGCGGAGCAGGTCCTCGAGGCTGTCGACCCGACCACCGCGGTGCGCGTCGACGACACCGCCCGGGTGGCCGGCCGGGACGCCTACCAGCTCGTCGTCGAGCCCCGCGACGCCGGCAGCCTGGTCGGCAGCGTCCGGCTGGCGGTCGACGCGGCCACCTCCGTCCCGCTCCGCGTGCAGGTCTGGAGCGTCCAGGACGCCTCCGAGCCGGCGCTCGAGGTCGGCTTCACCGAGGTCGCGTTCGACCGGCCCGACGCGTCGGTGTTCGACTTCGCCGCGCCGCCGGACGCCACCGTCAAGGACGTCGTCGTGCCCGAGAGCAAGGGGCACGGCAAGGAGCACGGCAAGCAGGACGGCAAGCAGCACGGCGAGGGCCGCGACGGCCGCGGTGCGCGCTCCGGCGACAGCCCCGCCGAGGTCACGGGCGAGGGCTGGGCGCGCGTCGTCGAGCTGCCCGGTCTCGACGACGCGGCGCTGCAGGAGAGCGGCTCCGGCGGCATGCTCGACAGCCTGACGACCCGCGTCCCCGAGGGCCGGCTCGTCACGACCCGGCTGCTCAGCGCGCTCGTCACCGACGACGGCCGGCTGCTCGTGGGGGCCGTGCCCGGCGACCGGCTGCGCGACAGCGCCCGCGGGTGACCGCGGTCGTGGTCGAGCAGCACAGCGAGCAGCAGAGCGCCCTGACCCGGGCTCCGCTGGCCGTCGCCACCGCCGGCCTGACCAAGCGCTTCCGCAGCGGGCAGGTGGCGGTGGACGGCATCGACCTCCAGGTGCCGCACGGCGCGGTCTTCGGCTTCCTCGGGCCCAACGGCTCGGGCAAGACGACGACGATCCGGATGCTGCTCGGGCTGGTGGCGCCGACCAGCGGCGAGGCCCACGTCCTGGGCCGGCCGATGCCGGGGGGCCGCGCGCAGGTGCTGCCCCGGGTCGGGGCCCTGGTGGAGGGCCCGGCGTTCCACCCGTACCTGTCGGGCGAGGCCAACCTGGTGCGCGCCGACGCCGCGGACGCCACCGCCGACCCCCGCACCCGGGACGCCCGGATCCAGGCGGCCCTCGACCGCGTCGGCCTCGCCGCCGCGCGGGGCAAGCGCTACCGGCAGTACTCGCTCGGCATGAAGCAGCGGCTCGGCCTGGCGGCGGCGCTGCTGCAGCCGCGCGACCTGCTCGTGCTCGACGAGCCGACCAACGGCCTCGACCCGCAGGGCACCCGCGAGGTGCGCACGCTGGTGCGCGAGCTCGCCGCCGACGGCACCACCGTGCTCGTCAGCAGCCACCTGCTCGCCGAGATCGAGCAGGTCTGCACCCACGTCGGGATCATGAGCCGCGGCCGGCTGCTGCTGCAGGGCGACCTCGCCGAGCTGCAGGGCGCGGGCCTCGCGACCGTCACCGTCACGACGACGGCCGCGTGCGCCCCGGCCGCGGCGCAGGTGCTCGACCGCCTGGGCCTGGGCGACGTCCAGGTGCGCCCCGGGGACGAGGCGCGGGTGACGGCCGCCCTGGGCGAGCTGGCGCCGGAGCGGGCGGCCGCCGCCCTGGTGCAGGCCGGCGTGCCGCTGCGCGGGCTGGCCGTGTCGCGGCCGAGCCTGGAGGACGTGTTCGTGGAGCTGACGGGGGAGGGCTTCGATGTCGCTCGCTGAGGCCGCACCGGCGCACGCTCCGCTGCGCCCCCGGCGCGGTGCCACCGGCCGCTTCCTGCGCAGCGAGCTGCGCCTGGTGTTCGGGCGCCGGCGCAACCAGGTGCTGCTGCTCGGGCTGGGGCTCGTGCCGCTGCTCATCGCGCTGGCCATCTCGCTGACCAACGACGGGTCGTCCGACGGGGGCGGCCCGCCGTTCAGCGAGCGGGTCAGCTCCAACGGCCTGTTCCTCGTCTTCACCGCCCTGACGGTCTGCCTGCCGCTGTTCCTGCCGCTGGCCGTGGGCATCGTGAGCGGGGACGCCGTCGCGGGCGAGGCCGGCACCGGCACGCTGCGCTACCTGCTCACGGTCCCCGTCGGTCGCGGCCGCCTGCTCGTCGTCAAGGGCCTGGCCTCGCTCGGCTTCGCGGTCGCCGCGGTGCTGGTCGTCGCGGCCGTGGGCCTGACGGCCGGGGCGGTGCTGTTCGGCCTGGGGGAGACCACGCTGCTGTCCGGCGACACCGTGCCGCTCGGGGACGCCCTGCTGCGGGCGCTCGGCGTCGCCACCTACGTCGCCCTCTCGCTGACCGGGCTCGTCGCCGTCGGCCTGCTGATGTCGACGCTCACCGAGGTGCCGGTCGCGGCGATGGCCGCGACGGTCGTGGTGTCGGTGGCGAGCACCGTGCTGGACGCCCTGCCGCAGCTGTCGGTCGTCCACCCGTACCTGCTCACCCACCACTGGCTGGACTTCGGCGAGCTGCTGCGCACCAGCCCCGACCTCGGCTCGCTCGCCTCCGGCCTGCTCGTGCAGGTCGGCTGGGTGGTCCTGGCGGGGTCGCTGGCGTGGAGCCGCTTCAGCACCGCCGACGTGACGGCCTAGCGGACCCCGGGCCCGACCGCCCCCCGCCCAGGCCGCCGCCCGCCCGTACGGTCCCCCCGTGACCGTGCCGCCGCGTCCCGCCCCCGTGGTCAGGGTCAGCGACCCGCAGGCGCCCTCGGCCCCGCGGCAGGTCGCGCCCGTGCCGGAGCGGCCCGCCGGGGAGCCGCCCTCCGGCGGGCGGGCGGGCCGGCGCCGGGCAGCCCTGCCGCTCGCGCTGCTGGTGGTGGGCCTGGCTGCCGGCTACGGCGTCGCCGAGCTGCGGCACGCGCAGGCCGAGCGCGTGGCCGAGGCGGCCGCCACGGGCGTGCTCGACCTGCGGCTGGAGACCGTGCAGGAAGACGGGACCTCGGCCGAGGGCGTCGCGGGCGGGGTCGTGGTCCGCCGCGACCTGAGCGTGCGCAACGTGGGCGGGCGCCCGGTGGAGGTGCTCTCGGCGGAGCTCGTGGGCGGGCCGATGGCCTCGCGGGGACGCGGCGCCGTGCTCGAGCACGGCGACTCCTGGCCAGCGGTCATGGTGGGACCGCTCACTTGCCCCGGCGGCTCCCCCGCGTACGCCCCGGCCGGCAGCGTGCTGCGGGTGCGGGCGCAGACCGGCGCGGGGGAGCGCACTACGGAGCTGCCGGTCCCGGCGCCCGTCCTGGAGGAGCTGCAGCGCGCGGCCGACCGGTCCTGCGGCGTCGTCCCGGGCGAGGAGGCCGTGCGGGCCGAGCCCGGCGGCTACACCGTCGAGGAGGACCGCGCGACCGTCGACGTGCAGGTCTTCCTGCGCTCCTCGGCCCCGGTCGACCTGCTCCGGGCCGAGTCGGGCCACCCGGGGCTGCGGGTCGCGGTGCGCAGCGGCGGGCGGCCGCCGGTGTTCCCCTACCGGCTCGGCGACGGCGGGACCTGGCCGCGCGTGGAGGACGCGCAGCTGGGGCTGTCCGAGCTGCAGGTCGTGCTCACCGTCCAGGACTGCGGGCCGTTCGAGGGTGCCGGCCCGACGACACCGCTGGGCGAGGGCCCGCTCGTGCTCCTGGGCCTGCAGGTGGGCGGCGAGGACCGCGAGGTCCTCGCCGACGTGTACGACCCGGGCGTCCTGCGGGAGCTGGTCGACCGGGCCTGCTGAGCGGCGCGGGCACGCCCCGCGACCTACCGTGCGGGCGTGACGCTGCCGCCGCGACCGGCCCCCGTGGTCCGGGTCAGCGACCCGCGCGTGCCCCCGGCCGTGGCCGAGCCGGAGCCGCGGGAGGACGGGCCGGACCGGCCGCCGGGCCGCCGCCGCCGGGCCGCGCTGCTGCTCGCCGTGTCCCTCGTCGCCCTGGCAGGGCTGGTCGAGCTGCGCTCGGCCCAGCGCGACCGCTCGGGCTCGGCCGAGCTCGCGCTGGAGCTGGCGGTGCCCGGGTCGACGTACGTCAGCGCGGGCAGCAACCGGGCCGACCGCGTGCTCCTGCGCGACGTGGCGCTGCGCAACGCCGGCGGCCGCCCGGTGACCGTGCTCGGCACCGAGCTGGTGGGGGGCGCGCTGTCGTCGCGCGGCGGGCCGGTGCTGCCGCCGGGCAGCGGCGCGGGCGTCGTCGTGCTGGCCGGCGCCGTGCGCTGCGCGGACGGGCGCCCGCCCTTCGCGCCGCCGGGCAGCGTCCTTCGGGTGCGGGCGGCGACCGGCGCGGGGGAGCGCAGCGTCGACCTGCCGGTGCCGCCGGAGGTCCTCGCCGGGCTGCAGGCCGCGGCCGAGCGGGTCTGCTCCCTGCGACCCGCCAGCCGCGAGGTGCAGGTCCGGCAGGTGCGCGGCGCCGTCGAGGGCGGACGGCTGCTGCTCGACCTCGAGCTGGGCGGCACCGCGGCCGCCCCGGTCGACGTGGTGCGGGCCCGGCCGGCGCTGCCCGGGCTCCGGGTGACGGTCGAGCGCGCGGGCCGACCGGCGGCCCTGCCGCTGCGCCTCGCCACCCCGGACGCCCCGCCGGGCGGCCGCGCCGGCACCCCGACGTCGCCGCTGCGGCTCGCGGTCGGCGTGGCGAGCTGCCCGGTCCTGCGGCGGGCGCTCGGCGGCTCGGTCGAGGTCCTCGACACCGCCCTGCTCGTCGACCTCGTCCTGCGGGTCGAGGGCGAGCCGGAGGAGACGGTCCGGTCCGTCGCGGACGACGGCGGCCTGCCGCGCCTGCTCGCGTCTGCCTGCTAGCCCCCGGCCGCCTGCTGCCCCCCGGCCGCCTGCCGGTCCGGCGCGGCGTCGGCCGCCTCGACCTCCTCGCGCGGGACGCCCAGCAGCGAGAGCACGGCGTCGAGGAACGGCACCGAGATCGCCGCGTCGGCCGCCTCCCGCACGACCGGCTTGGCGTTGAAGGCCACCCCGAGCCCGGCCGCCTCGATCATGTCCAGGTCGTTGGCGCCGTCGCCCACGGCCACGGTCTGGGCGAGGTCGAGGCCCTCGGCGGCGGCGAACTCCCGCAGCGCGGCCGCCTTGGCCGCCCGGTCGACCACGGGCCCGACGAGCCCGCCGGTCAGGCGGCCGTCCGCCACCTCCAGCACGTTGGCGCGGGCGTGGTCGAGGCCGAGGTCGCGGACCAGGTCGTCGGTGACGGCGGTGAACCCGCCGCTGACGATCCCGACCGCGTAGCCCAGCCGCCGCAGCGTGCGCACCAGGGTCCGGGCGCCCGGCGTGAGCTGCACCTGGCGCCGGACGACGTCCACCTCCGCGACCGGCAGACCGGCCAGCAGCGCCACGCGGGCGCGCAGGGAGGCCTCGAAGTCCAGCTCGCCGGCCATCGCCGCCTCGGTGACCCGGGCGACCTCGCGCTCGCAGCCCGCCCGCGCCGCGAGCATCTCGATCACCTCGCCCCGCACCAGCGTGCTGTCGACGTCCATGACCACCAGCCGGCGCGCCCGCCGGAACAGCGACGCGCGCTCGACCGCCACGTCGATGCGCTGCGCGACGGCCTCGGCCGCGAGCTCGCTGCGCAGCCTCGCCGTGTCGCCGCCCTGCACCAGGAGCTCGTAGGACTGGGCGGGGCGGCTGGACAGGCGCAGGACGCGCTCGATGTTGGCGCCGCAGCCGGCCAGCCGGCGCGCGACGGCGGCGAAGGCCGCGGGCGACAGGACGGGAGCGAGCAGCACGACGTGGTGGCGGGTGCCGGCGCGGGGCCCGTCGCCCGGCTCCAGCGGGGTCAGCTCCACCTCGACCCCGAGCCGCGCGGCCGCGGCGGTCAGCGCGGCCGCCACCGGGTCGGCGCTGCCGTCGCCCTCGACGGCGACGCCGAGCAGCAGCCGGCCGTGGACGACGACCTGCTCGACGTCGAGGACCGTCGCGCCGCAGTCGTCGAGCACGTCCATGAGGGCCGCCGTCACACCGGGGGCGTCCCGCCCGGTCACGGTGACCAGCAGGCTCACGTGAGGCCGTACGCGTTGTAGGCGGCGACCCGGGCCCGGCGCACCAGGCCGCCGAGGCCGCGCAGGGCCCGCTCGCGCTCGACCGCCGCGCGGGTGTCGACGGCCCCGCCGGTGTCCTCGAGCGCGAGCTGCACCACCGCGCCGAGCTGCCGGGCGCGCACGAGCAGGTCACGCGCCCGGGCCGGGTAGCCGCCGGGCAGCTCGTCCTCGTCGATCCCGGCGCGGGCCTGCCGCCGCAGGTCCTGCAGGGCCTCGGCCACCTCGGGCCGCCAGCGGGCGACGTCGAGGTCGCGCAGCACGCCCGCCACCTCGACCACGCCGCGCCGCAGGTCGTGCTCAGCGTCGTGCAGGAACGGCCCGGGGTCGGGGCCCGCCGCCACCACCGGGTAGGCCGTCCAGGAGACGGTGGTGACCACGCCGTCGAAGGGCGAGCCGTGCGCCGTCAGCGTCGGCACGAGCCCGGTGCCGGTGCCGTCCGGGCGCAGCGCGAGCACGCCCTCGGAGGCGTCCAGCGCCGCCGTCGTGAAGGCTCCGGGGCCGGGCAGCCCCACGAGGTCGCCGGGCACCGGCAGCACCACCCGCAGCCGGGTGGTGCCGTTCGCCCGCAGCCGGGCCACCGCGCGGTCCAGCGCGAGCCGGTCGTCGAGCGGGTCCAGGCCCGCCACGACGTGCAGGTCGTCGTGGGCGCAGACCCGGTCGAGCAGCTCGGGCAGGCTGGCGTCGCCGGCGAGCCAGGCGGCGCCCCAGGCGGCGAGCAGCGCGCTGCGCGGCGGGGGGACGGGGACCGGTCGGGGAGGCACGGGGGTCCAGGCTAGGCGTCCGGGCCGGGGCCGCGGGTGTCGCTCCCCAGCCCGGTCCGCTCCGCCCCGTACGGTCCCCGGGTGGTGCAGAGCAGGCAGTACGGACCCGACGTCGTCGCCGAGTCGCGGCGCCCGCGGCCACCGGCCCCGAGCGTCCCCGCAGACGCCGGACTCGTGGTCGAGGAGCCGGTCAGCGGCTGGGTGGGTGCGGTCGTCGAGTGCGACCGGGAGCGCGTCTCGCTGGAGGACCGGCGCGGCCGCGTGCGGGTCTTCCCGCTCGGCCCCGGCTTCCTGCTCGAGGGGCGCCCCGTCGTCCTCACCCGGCCGTTGCCGAAGGCGCCGGCCGGGCTGCGCACCACCGCGTCCGGGTCGATCGCGGTCCAGGGCCAGCGCGCCCGTGTGGCGGTCGGCAGCCGCATCTGGGTCGAGGGCAAGCACGACGCGCAGCTCGTCGAGCGGGTGTGGGGCGACGACCTGCGGGTCGAGGGCGTGGTCGTCGAGGCGCTCGACGGCGTCGACGACCTGCCGCGCGAGGTCGGCCAGTTCCTGCCCGGCCGCGGCCGGCGGCTCGGCGTGCTCGTCGACCACCTGGTGCCCGGCAGCAAGGAGAGCCGCATCGTCGCGTCGGTGACCAGCCCCTGGGTCCTGGTGACCGGCCACCCGTACGTCGACGTCTGGCAGGCCGTGAAGCCGGCCGCCGTGGGCATCCGCGCCTGGCCCGAGGTCCCGCGCGGCACCGACTGGAAGACCGGCGTGTGCGCCGCGCTGGGCTGGGGCCAGCCGTGGGAGGGCTGGCGCCGCGTGCTGGCCTCCGTCGACTCCTACGCCGACCTGGAGGTGCCGCTGCTGCAGGCCGTCGAGCGGCTGCTCGACTTCGTGACCGAGGACGCCGCCTGAGCCTCGCCTAGGGTCGTCCGTCCCCCCTGCACCGCCCCCGAGCACCCCCTGAGGACCGTGACCCCGCAGCCGGCGACCGCCGCACCCTCCGCTCCTGCCGCCGCCCCGCTGCGCGCCTGGCAGCGCTCCGCCCTGGTCGCCTACCTGCGGCGCAGCCCGCAGGACTTCCTCGCCGTCGCGACGCCCGGCGCCGGCAAGACGACGTTCGCCCTGCGGGTCGCCTCCGAGCTGCTCGCGAGCGGCGCCGTGCAGGCCGTGACCGTCGTCGCCCCGACCGAGCACCTCAAGACGCAGTGGGCGCTGGCGGCCGCCCGAGTGGGCATCTCGCTGGACCCCGGCTTCCGCAACGCGATGGGCAGCACGAGCGCCGACTACCACGGCGTCGCCCTGACGTACGCCGGTGTGGCGGCCTCCCCGGCGCTGCACCGCGCCCGAACCACCCGCCGCCGCACCCTGGTGATCCTCGACGAGGTCCACCACGGCGGCGACAGCAGGAGCTGGGGCGACGCGGTCCGGGAGGCCTTCGAGCCCGCCACCCGCCGACTGCTGCTGACCGGCACGCCGTTCCGCAGCGACACCAGCCCGATCCCGTTCGTGCGGTACGAGCGGGGCGGCGACGGGGTGACCCGCAGCGCGTCGGACTCCGCGTACGGCTACGCCGACGCGCTGCGCGACGGCGTGGTGCGACCGGTGCTGTTCATGGCCTACAGCGGCACGTCGACCTGGCGCACGCGCGCCGGCGAGGAGATCACCGCGACGCTCGGCGAGCCGCTGACCGTCGAGCAGAACGCCGCGGCGTGGAAGACCGCCCTCGACCCCTCCGGCGACTGGATGCCCGCCGTCCTGCAGGCCGCTGACCGCCGGCTGACGCAGAAGCGCGCCGGCGGCATGCCCGACGCCGGCGGCATGGTCATCGCGTCGGACCAGAAGACCGCCCGGCGCTACGCCGAGCTGCTGCAGGGCCTCACCGGCCAGGCGCCGGTCGTGGTGCTGTCGGACGACCCGGCCGCCTCCAAGAAGATCGCGCAGTTCGACGCGTCGGACGACCGGTGGCTGGTGGCCGTGCGGATGGTCTCCGAGGGCGTCGACATCCCGCGCCTGGCGGTCGGCGTGTACGCCACGAGCACCCAGACGCCGCTGTTCTTCGCGCAGGCGGTCGGCCGGTTCGTCCGTGCCCGCCGGCCGGGGGAGACCGCGTCGGTGTTCCTGCCGTCCGTCCCGTCCCTGCTCGCGCTCGCGGGGCAGATGGAGGTCGAGCGCGACCACGCGCTCGACGGGCCGGCGAAGGAGCAGTTCCTCGCCGACGAGCTGCTCGCCGCGGCCAACCGCGAGGCCGACGAGGACACCGACGACTCGCCCGCCTTCACGGCGCTGCAGGCGTCCGCCCACCTCGACCGGGTGATCTACGACGGCGGCGAGTACGGCACGGGCGCCGCTCCCGGCTCGCCGGAGGAGGAGGACTTCCTCGGGCTGCCGGGCCTGCTGCTGCCGGACCAGGTGCGCACGCTGCTCGCGTCCCGGCAGTCCGCCCAGATCAAGGCGGCCCCGGCGCCGCCGCCGGTGGTGCCCGCGGCGCCCCGCGAGGCGTCCGCCTTCGAGGTGCTGCAGGCGCTGCGCAAGGAGCTCAGCGGCCTGGTCGGCGCCATGCACCACCGCACCGGCAAGCCGCACGGCGTCATCCACGCCGAGCTGCGGACCGCCTGCGGCGGGCCGGCGACCGCGCAGGCGACGGCCGTGCAGCTGCAGGAGCGGATCGACCAGGTGCGGACGTGGGCCCGCCGGGCGGCCGGGGTCTGAGCCCGGCCGGGTCGCGGGGGACTAGTAGGCGTCGTCCATGAGGCCGGTGACCGCGCCCATGACCAGGCCGATCACGCCGAGCACGCCGCCGATGATCCCCAGCGGGAGCGACTGCAGGACGAAGGCGAAGCCGAGGATGATGCTGGCGACCACGATGAGCGCGACCACCACCCAGGACGTGACCTTGTGCGCGTGCTCGCCTGCCATGTCGGTGCCTCCGGGATCGCGGTGCGCGGGGTCGTGCGCCGCCCATCGTAGGGCCGCCCGGTGACCGGCCCGGTGCCGGTGCTGCGGCCGGCCGACCCGGCCGTGTCGGACTACGTCGGGCTCACCGACGGCGCCCGCCGGATGCGCCACGAACCCGGCAGCGGCTTCTTCATCGCCGAGGGCGACCAGGTCGTGCGCCGCGCCGCCGCCGCCGGTTACCCGCCGCGCTCGGTGCTGGTCTCGCCACAGCGCTTCGAGGAGCTGTCGCCGGAGATCGCCGGACTGCCGTGCCCGGTGCTCGTGGCGTCCTACGAGGTGCTCGAGGCCGTCACCGGCTTCCACGTCCACCGTGGCATCCTGGCCAGCTTCGGCCGGCTCCCCGAGCGCAGCCCGCAGGAGGTGCTCGACGGCGCCCGGCGGGTCGTCGTGCTGGAGGCGATGAACAACCACACCAACCTCGGTGCGGTCTTCCGCAGCGCCGCGGGGCTCGGCATGGACGCGGTGCTGCTCGACCGGCGCTGCGCCGACCCGCTGTACCGCCGCTCCGTGCGGGTGTCGATGGGCGAGGTGTTCTCGGTGCCGTGGGCGTTCGTCGACGACTGGCCCGGGGCGCTGCCCGACCTGGTGGGCCGCGGGTTCCGGGTGCTGGCCATGACGCCGGCCCCCGACGCGGTCCCGCTGTCGCAGGTGCGCCTCGCCGACGACGAGCGCGCCGCGCTGCTGCTCGGCGCGGAGGGGCCGGGGCTCACGGACGCGGCGATGGCCGCGAGCACCGAGCGGGTGCGGATCCCGATGTCGCACGGCGTCGACTCGCTCAACGTCGGCGCGGCGGCGGCCATCGGCTGCTGGGTCGTCGGGCGGCGCTGACCCGGCAGGCCCGTAGCCTGCCGGGATGCCGGTCGCCGTCGTCGCGCACCGGCCGGGCTGGGCCGACGAGTTCGCGGCCGAGCGCGACCGGCTGGTGCCGCACCTCGCCCCGTGGCTCACGGGCGGGCTGCACCACGTCGGGTCCACGGCCGTGGCCGGGCTGGCCGCCAAGCCGGTCATCGACATGGTCGCCGGCGTGGCGTCGCTGGCCGGCGCTCGCGCCGCGCTGCCCGTCCTCGCGGAGCTCGGCTACGGGCACGCCGACCACCGCCCGCACGAGGCCCTCTGGTTCTTCCTGCCCTCCACGAGCGCGGAGCGGCTCGACGAGCGCCGCTGCCACCTGCACCTCACGGCGGTGGGCAGCGACCTGTGGGTGGAGCGCCTGGCGTTCCGCGACGCGCTGCGCGCCGACGCCGGCCTGGCCCGGGAGTACGAGGAGCTCAAGCTGGCGCTCGCCCGCGAGGCCGACGGGATCGAGGGCTACACGGCCGGCAAGCGCGCGTTCGTCGCCCGGGTGCTCGCCGGCGCGGGCGTGGCCCTGGCCTGACGCCTCCGTTCAGCGGGACGGCCTGCTCAGAGCCGGACGGACCCGCTGCGCCGGTCGGCGACGCCGCTGACGAGCAGCAGCCCGAACCCGGAGACGCTGCCCGCGACGGCGCAGCCCGCCCACAGCACCGGCTCGCCGAGGCGCTCGAGGACCTGGGTGCCCAGCAGCGGCGCGACCAGCGCGGCCAGCCCGAACGACATGCCGAACACGCCCAGGTAGCGCCCGCGCAGGTGGGCCGGCGCGAGCCCGGCGACGACCGACGCCAGCAGGCCCGCCTGCAGGACCTCCCCGACGGTCCACACGCACACGACCGTCACGTGGCCGAGCAGCGTGTCGGCGAACCCGTGCAGCGCGATCCCGCAGCTCTGCAGGACCCCGGCGAGCAGCAGCAGCCGGCCGCGATGGCGACCGCTGAGCACGCCGAGCACCAGCGGCTGCACGACGATGATGAGCACGCCGTTGAGGCCGAGCACCAGGCCGTAGCCGCCGGCCCCGAGGCCGTCGCCGCTGATGACCAGGGGCAGCGTGGTGAAGGCCTGCAGGTACACCGCGGCCTGCAGCACCACGCAGGCGACCAGGGCGAGCAGCAGGCGGTCGCGCAGCACCTCGGCGAGCGTCCCGGGGTCGCTGCCGGGCAGCCGCACGGGGCGCGTCTCCGGGACCCGCAGGAACACCACCACGGCGAAGGCGAGGCTGCTGCCGGCGTCGATCGCGAACAGCCACCAGTAGCCCCGCTCGGCCAGGAACCCGCCGAGCGGCACCGCGACGGCGAAGCCCAGGTTGACCGCCCAGAAGTTGAGGGCGTAGGCGCGCACCCGGTCGCGGTCGGGGACCACGTCGGCCAGGGCCGCCTGCACCGCCGGGCGCACCAGGTCGAGGAACAGGCCGTACGCCAGCACGCTGACGAGCAGCGCCCGCAGCGACGAGGCCGCCCCGACGACCAGGAGCGTGGCGGACGCCCCCACCAGCCCGAGCAGCATCGTGGTGCGGCGGCCGATGCGGTCGGCGAGCACGCCGCCGACGGGCTGGGCGACGGCGCTGCCCAGCCCGAGCGCGGTGAGCACGACGCCGGCGCCACCGGCGCTGAAGCCGCGCTCCTCGGTGAGGTAGAGCGCCAGGAACGGGCCGACGGCGCTGCCGAGCCGGTTGACCAGCGTGCCGGACCACAGGTACCAGAACGTGCGTGGCAGACCGCCCGCCTGGGCCGCCCAGCGGCCGCGCGCGGTGCTGGTGGTCGTCACGCGGACAGCCTGCCCGACGGGTGCGACAGACCCGGCGGTGGCGGTGGCGGTGGCGGTGGCCGTCGATCGCGGGTGGCCGGGCACCGCGTCCCCGACCGCGGGCGCCGTGTCCAGCCCCGGCGGTGCAGGAGCACGGACGTCAGGCGGGCGCTTCGGGGATCGACGCGATCACCTGCTGCAGGTCGGCGTCGGACAGCGGGACCCTCCACCTGCGGGTGCAGCACGGACGCGCCGGTCTCCCGGTGGCCGCCCCTGCGAGGGGGGTGCGGCGCTCGCCACGGGCACGGCTCCGCTGCTCCGACTGCCGCTCTACGCCAGGTCGTTGCGCGCGCACGCAGCGTGAGCGATTAGCCCTATCGGGCTATTGAGGTGCGCATCGCCGCCCCCTAGGGTCGGTGACAGACGGTGACAGCAGCACCACTCATCGCAGAACATCCACATCCTGGACGAAACAGCAGAACGAGGTCTTCCCATGCGGGTCCGTGCAGCCCTGGCCGGTCTGGCCCTCCTGACGAGCGTCTCCCCGGCGGTGGTCGGCACCGCCAGCGCTGCGTCGCCGCGGCCGTCGGTCACCGCGGAGCAGGAGTCCGCCGCCATCTCGGTGTTCGTGGACCGGCAGGTCCTGCCGCCGGGCGGGACGACGAAGGTGCACGCGGGGGTCTGGGAGGACTACGCGACCCTGACGCCCGTCGCCGGCGCGCGCTTCCGCAGCACGAACCCCGACGTCCTGCGCGTCGCCCGGGACGGGACGGTCACGGCGATCGCCAAGGGGGACGCCGCGGTCCGGGTGACCGTGGGCGACCAGCGCTGGAAGGTGCCCGTGCAGGTGCGCAAGCGGGCGCTGTGGACGGTCCAGGGCCGCGTGGGCAACCTGTGCAACTGCGAGCACTACCTCCTCAACGGGCACGGCTTCGCCCCGGGCTCGCCGATCACCTTCACCACGAAGGGCGCCGAGGGCGTGTTCGTGATGGGCGAGGCCACCGCGGACGCCTCCGGCGCGTTCCTCGGCGCGCTCAGCGCCGACGGCTACCCCGAGTCCGGTCCGACCGTGTTCGTCGAGCGCTCAGGCGGCGCCAGCCCGGGCGGCTGCACCCCCGGCACCACGTGGGTGGTCACCGCCACCGACACGCGCGGCACCAGCAAGCGGGTGTCCGGCACCTGCTGAGCCCTAGGCGGCGTCCAGCTGCACGTCGAGCGAGATGTCGCTGGACGACGCGTTGACCTGGTGGACCTCCACCGAGACGACGTTCGAGCCCGCCCGCAGCGCGCTGGCGGGCACGGCGTACTCGGTCCACGCGCTCTCCGCCGAGCCGTCGACCGTGGCGGTCGCCGGCGTGGACGCCGTGATGGTGCCGGCCGGGAGGTTGGTGCGCGCGACCTCCACGCCGTTGACGCGCACCAGGGCGCCGTCGTCGCGGAGCACCCGCAGCGTGGCCGAGCGGTAGCCGCTCGGGTCCGTCAGGTCGAAGGTCGTCCGCGCCCAGTAGGTGATGTGGCCCCGGGTGAGGACGGTGCGCTCGTCACCGTCGCCGAAGCCGAGCTGCGCCGGGCCGCTGCGCCAGGACGAGGCGTCGTACCCGGCGTCGGTCCAGGAGGCGCTCGGGGCGACGCCGTCGTCGCGGAAGGACCAGGTGCTGCCGGCGGGCACCAGCGTCCCGGGTGCCGAGCGCGTCTCGACCGGGAACTGGGCGTACCGCGCGACGGCCGCGCCGTCCACGGTGTCGAAGTGGCCGCCGACGCGCAGCTCGCTCTCGGCGGGCAGGATCGCCCAGATGCCGGTGCCGCCGCGCACCTCGGGCCGGAAGCCGGTCAGCACGCTGCCGCGGGCGGCGTCGAGCGCCACGAGCCCGGCCCGGGGCTGGCCCGCGAACGCCGTGTCGAAGTGGCCGCCGGCGTACAGCGTGGTCCCGGACAGGGCGACGGCCTGCACGTCGCCGTCGGTGCTGCCGGACCAGGCGGACCTGCCCGTCACGGCGTCGTAGGCCCGTACCTGCCCGCCGGGCCCGCCGATGCCGGCGTACACGCGCTGCCCGTCCGAGGTCACGTCGTAGACCAGGCACGGGTTGTCGGTGCTGAGGCAGGCCGCCGGCGGCTGCCAGGCGCTCGCTGCGCCGGTCGCCGGGGACACGGACCCCAGGTAGTCGTGCGCGGTGCCGGAGAGCTTGCGGAAGGCGCCGCCGACGAGCAGGTCCTTGCCGTCGGGCGTGAGCTCCAGCGTCATGACCTTGGCGTCGGCGCTGGCCTTGAAGGTCGGCACCCGCTCGCCCGTGGCCGTCGACACCGCGGCGAGCCGCGACTGGAAGTAGCCGTTGACCTGGGTGAAGCTGCCGCCCAGCACCAGTGAGCTGCCGGAGCGCTCCAGGGCGAAGACGCCGCCGTAGGCCAGCGCGGTGCGGAAGCCGGGGACGGCGGCTCCGCTGCCGAGCTGGACGGCACCGAGGCCGCTGCTGCTGGCTCCCGCCAGGGTGGTGAAGGTGCCGCCGACGAACACCTGGGCACCGTCCGCGGAGGTCTCGAGGGCCCGGACCTCGCCGCCGGCGGCGCCGGGGTTCCAGGGCAGCAGGGCGCCCGTGGCGGCGTCGAGGGCCGCGAGGCCGGCGCGCGCCTGGGTGGCGCCGCTCTGGCTGCTGCGCAGGTGCGTGAACGTGCCGCCGAGCAGCACCGTGCCGCCGACCCGCTCCACCGCGTAGACCCGGCCGCTGGTCGGCGCCCAGGTCTGCTGCGGCTCCGGGGCGTAGGCGGCGTGCGCGGCGGACCCGGGGAGGGCGAACCCGGCACCCAGAAACAACGTGGACAGGACGCTTGCGAGGACCTTGCGGGACACGACCGGCACGTGCTTTCCTCGACTTCATCGCTGAACAGGGCGTTCCGGACAGGCTACGGCGCCCGGGACCTCCCGGCACGGCCGCCTGGGCCGGGTAAGGCCGTTCAGACCAGCGGGACGAGGACGCCCAGCGCGGGCAGGAGCAGCACCCCGACCGCGCTGCCGAGGACGAGCAGCCGTCCCGCGGCCGACAGCGGCGGCGGCGGGTGGACCAGGCGGTCCGTCCGGACCAGGACCGGCGACGCGGTCGCGCCGAGCCCGCCCGCGGGGGCCGGCGCGGCCCCCACCTTGGCCAGCGCGCGGGCCAGCACGCCGCGCCCGTGCCGTCGCGCGGCGCGGTCGTCGGCGAGCATCTCGACGAGCAGCGCGACCTCGTCGACGGCGGCGCGCACGGCAGGCAGCCGCGGGAAGGTCGCCCGCAGCGCCACGAACGGCAGGACCACCAGGTCGTGGCGCTGCACGACGTGGGCCAGCTCGTGGTCGACCACGGCGCGCAGCTCGTCCTCCTCCAGCGCCGTGACGACCCCGCGGGACACCACCACGCGCGGGCGCAGCCCGGGCAGGCAGTACGCGACCCGGTGCGCGGAGTCGACCACCGAGGTCTCCCTCAGCAGCGGGTTGCGGGTGGCGACCAGGTCGACGAGCAGCCGGTGCCGGCGACGCACCCGGACCGTCCGCACGCTGCTGCGCAGCAGCACCCACAGGAGACGCCCGAGCACGGCGGTCCCGGTGCTGCCCGCGACGACCGCCCACCAGGGCAGCGGGCGGGGCAGGGCGCGCAGGGCCGTCAGGTGGTCGGGCCCGGCCGGCGCGAGCGCGAGCGTGGCCGCCACCTCCAGCACGAGCAGGCCCCCGGCGAGCCCGAGCGCCTGCCACAGCAGCAGGGCGCACGCCGGTGCCCGCCTGCACCAGGGCGCACCGGCGAGGCGAGGCGCGGCGAGGAGCAGGACGACGAGCGCGGCGGCCTGCAGGAGGGCCGCGAGGAGCACGGGCTCAGCCGGTCGCGGGAGCAGCGCTGGGGTCGGGGCCGGGAGCGCCGGGGTCGGCCAGGGCCCGCCGCAGCGCCTCGGCCTCCTCTGGCGAGACCGACGCGGCGAAGCGCTGGAGGGCCGCGGCGCGGTCGTCGGCCTGGCCGAGCGCCTGCTGCATGAGCCCGGCGACGAGGTCCTCGCGCGAGCCGACCGGCGCGTACGCGTGGGCGCGGGCGTCGCGGGTGCGCACCAGCAGGCCCTTGCGCTCGAGCCGGCCGAGGACGGTGAGCCAGGTCGTGTAGGCGAGCCCGCGGTCGGCGAGCGCGTCGCACACGCCGCGCGCGGTGATCGGGCCGGGCGCGGCCCACACCACGTGCATGGCGGCCCGCTCGAGGTCGCCCAGTCTGGTCACGGGCCCCACGGTAGGCCTGTGTGATCGACGCGTCCTGCCGCGGGACCACTTGGGCTGGAACTCCTACGACTTGTAGGAGACGATGGCGGCATGCCCGATGTCGTGGGGACCGCCCGTCCACCTGGTGCGCAGAGCTGGCGCTGGGAGTGGCAGCTCGAAGCGCGGTGCAGGGGACAGGACGAGCTGTTCTTCCACCCGCACGGCGAGCGCGAGCCCGCCCGCAGCACGCGCGAGGCGGCGGCCAAGTCGCTGTGCGCCCGCTGCCCGGTGCGCCGCGAGTGCGCCGACCACGCGCTCGTCATGGCCGAGCCGTACGGCGTCTGGGGCGGCGTCGGGGAGACCGAGCGCGAGGAGATGCTGCACGGACCACGCGTCGTGCGCCGCCGCTGAGCCGGTCAGGAGCAGCCGCCCGGCCCCCCTCACGGCGCCCTCACGCGCGGAGGTGTCTCATGGGCGGCATGAGCGCGAGACTTGCCCAGCACGGCGCCGCCCCGGCCGGCGACCTCGAGCGGGCGCTGTTCGAGGTCAAGAAGGTCGTCGTCGGCCAGGACCGCATGGTCGAGCGGATGCTCGTCGCCCTGCTGGCCCGCGGGCACTGCCTGCTCGAGGGCGTCCCCGGCGTCGCCAAGTCGCTCGCCGTCGAGACGCTCGCACGGGTCGTCGGCGGCACGAGCGTGCGGCTGCAGTTCACGCCCGACCTGGTGCCGAGCGACATCGTCGGCACCCGCGTCTACCGGCCGAGCAAGGAGGCCTTCGACGTCGAGCTCGGTCCGGTCTTCGCCAACCTGGTCCTCGCCGACGAGATCAACCGCGCGCCCGCCAAGGTGCAGTCGGCCCTGCTGGAGGTGATGGCCGAGCGCCAGGTCTCCCTCGGCGGCATCACGCACCCGCTGCCCTCGCCGTTCCTCGTCCTCGCCACCCAGAACCCGATCGAGAGCGAGGGCGTCTACCCGCTGCCCGAGGCCCAGCGCGACCGCTTCCTGCTCAAGGTCGTCGTGGGCCACCCCACGATGGCGGAGGAGATGGAGATCGTCCGGCGCATGTCGGTGGACCGGCCGCAGGCGTCCCAGGTGCTCACGCTCGACGACCTCGTCGCGCTGCAGCGCGAGGTCGACGGGGTGTTCGTGCACCACGCCGTCGCCGAGTACGCCGTCCGGCTCGTCATGGCGACCCGCGACCCGGCCCGCTGGGGCGTGCCGGAGCTGGCGCCGATGCTGGCCCACGGCGCCAGCCCGCGCGGCAGCCTCGGCCTGGTGCAGGGGGCGCGCGCGCTCGCGCTGCTGCGCGGCCGCGACTACGTGCTGCCCGGCGACGTCCACGACCTGGCGGTCGACGTGCTCGGCCACCGGCTGGTGCTGACCTACGAGGCGCTCGCCGACGGCGTGCCCGCGACCCGCATCGTCGAGCGGGTGCTCGAGGTCGTCGAGGGCCCGCAGATCTCGCCGTCGCAGTCGGCCTCGGGCGCCCCGGGCGAGGGCGTCGCGTGACCGGTGGGCCGGCCACCGCCCGGGTCGACGGCGCCGCCGCGCGCCGGCTGCACCTCGAGGTGGGCCGGCGCCTGGACGGGCTGCTGCAGGGCCGGCACGCCGGCCTGCTGCCCGGGCCGGGCACCGAGCCCGCGGAGGCGCGGCCGTACGCGTTCGGCGACGACGTGCGGCGCATCGACTGGGCGGTGACCGCCCGCACGACCGAGACCCACGTGCGCGACGCCGTCTCCGAGCGCGAGCTCGAGACGACGCTGCTCGTCGACCTGTCCGGGTCGATGTCCTTCGGCACCCGGCACTGGGAGAAGCGCGAGCTGGCGCTGTCGGTCGCGGCCGCGTTCGCCCACCTCGGCGAGGGCCCCGGCGACCGGGTCGGCGCCGTCGTGCTCTCGCCGGCGGGGCTGTCGCGCGTCCCGCCCCGCGCCGGCCGGCAGGCGGTGCTCGCGCTGCTCCACGCGCTCCTGCAGGTCCCGCGGGCCGACGGCCGCGGCCCGGGCCTCGAGGCAGGGCTGGGCGCCGTGCTCGACCCGCCCCGGCGGCGCGGCCTGGTCGTCGTGGTCTCGGACCTGCTCGACCCCGGCGGCACCGCCTCGTGGTCGGGGCCCCTGCAGCGCCTGGCCGCCCGGCACGACGTCGTCGTGGCGCAGGTCGTCGACCCGCGCGAGCTCGCGCTGCCCGACGTGGGCGTCCTGCGGCTCGTGGACCCGGAGTCCGGTCGCGAGCTCGAGGTGCAGACCAGCGACCGCCGGCTGCGGGCGCGGTACGCCGCCGCCGCTGCCGCCCGGTCCGCCGAGCACGCGACGGCGGTCCGGGCCGCGGGCGCGGGCCACCTGGTCCTGCGCACCGACACGGACTGGCTGCGCGACCTGGCCGGCCACCTGTCCCGCCGCCGTCGCACGCGGGGGGTCGTGCGATGAGCTTCCTCGCCCCCGGCCGGCTCTGGCTGCTGCTGCTCGTCGCCGCGCTCGTCGCGGTGCACGCGGTGCAGGCGCGGCGGCGCTCGCGCTACGCCGTCCGCTTCACCGACCTCGACCTGCTCGCCAGCGTGGCGCCGCGGCGCCCCGGCTGGCGGCGCCACGTCCCGGCCGGCCTGCTCGCGCTCGCCCTCGTCGCCCTGACCGTAGGGTTCGCCCGGCCACAGGGCCAGGTCGAGGTGCCGCGCGAGCGGGCCACCGTCCTCGTCGCGCTCGACACGTCGCTGTCGATGCAGGCCCTCGACGTCGAGCCCGACCGCGACACCGCGGCGCGGCGGGCGGCCACCCGCTTCGTGGAGGACCTGCCCGAGCGGTTCAACGTCGGGCTGGTGTCCTTCAGCGGCATCGCCTCGCTGGTCGTGCCGCCGACGCAGGAGCACAGCGCGGTCTCGAGCGCCCTGCAGGACCTCGACCTCGGCTCGGGCACGGCGATCGGCGAGGCGGTCCTCGCCAGCGTCGGCGCGCTGTCGCTGGTGCCCGGGGCCGAGGACGGCAGCGGCCCCCCGCCCGCACGGATCGTGCTGCTGTCCGACGGCACCAACACGGTCGGCCGGCCGGTCGACGCGGCGGTGCAGGCGGCGCGCGACGCGGGGGTGCCGGTGTCCACGATCGCGTTCGGCACCCAGGAGGGTGTCGTCGAGGTCGACGGCACCGAGATCGCGGTCCCGGTCGACCGGGCGGCGCTGCGCGCGCTGGCCGAGGCGACCGGCGGCACCGCGTACGAGGCGGAGAGCGGGGACGCCCTCGAGGCCGTCTACGCCGACATCGGCAGCCAGGTCGGCACCACCACCGAGCAGCGCGAGGTCACCGCCCGCTGGACCGGCCTCGGGCTGGCGCTCGCGGCCCTCGCCGCCGCGCTCGGGCTGCTCTGGGGCACGCGCATCCCGTAGTCGGCGAGACTGGGAGCCCCCACCCCGGAGGTCCTCCCCGTGTCCGCCCCCGCCCGACCCGGCTACCTGGCGCTGCTCGGCACGCCCGGCGGCGCCCGGTCGAGCGCCGCCGCACTCGTCGGCCGCATGCCCATCGCGATGCTCGGCATCGGCTCGGTCCTGCTGGTCGCCGACCGCCGCGGCTCGTACGCCCTGGCCGGGGCGGTCGCTGGCGCCTACGCGATCGGCCGCGCCGCCTTCGGGCCGTTCGTCTCGCGGCTCGTGGACACCCGCGGCCAGGCCCGCGTGCTGCCCGCCGCGCTGGCCGTGCACGCCGCCGCCGTGCTCGCGCTGGTGCTGCTGGCCGGCACGGACGTCCCCGGGGCCGCGCTGCTCGTGGCGGGCCTGGCGATCGGCGCGGCGCTCCCGCCGCTCGGCCCCTGCGTCCGCACCCGCTGGCGCCTGCTGCTGACCGAGCACGGGCGCAGCGACCAGCTGCCGCGGGCGCTCGCCCTCGAGTCGGTGGCCGACGAGGTGGTCTTCACCTTCGGGCCGGTGGTCGTCGTCGTGCTGGCCACGCTCGCCGACCCGGTGCTCGGCGTGCTCGCCTCGCTGGCCCTGTGCGCCACCGGCACGCTCGCGTTCGTGGCCGCGCGCCGCGACCCGCCCCGTCCGGCCGGGCCGTCGCCCCGGTCCGCCTCCGCCCTGCGGGTGCCCGGCGTGCGCGTGGTCGCGCTGGCGCTGGCCGCCGTCGGCGTCGCGTTCGGCGCGCTGGAGGTCGTGGTGGTGGTGTTCGCGGAGGAGCGCGGCTCGCCCGGCTCGGCCGGCTGGCTGCTGGCCCTGGTCGCCATCGGCAGCGGCGGCGCGGGCCTGGCGTACGGCGCCCGCACCTGGCGCCTGCCGGTCGGGGCGCGGCTGCTGGTGGCACTGGCCGGCCTGGCGGTGGGCGTCGCCCCGCTGCTGCTCGCGCCGACGGTGCTCGCGCTGGCCCCCCTGGCCCTGTTGTCCGGCATCGCCATCAGCCCCACGCTCATCGCGGCCTACGCGCTCGTGGAGGTGCTCGTGCCGCCCGCCTCCCACACCGAGGGCTACACGCTGCTCAGCTCGGGCCTGCTGACCGGGATCGCCGGCGGCTCGGCGCTGGGCGGGGCGCTGGCCGAGGGCGCGGGCGCCCGGTCCGGCTTCGCGGTGTGCCTGGCCGGCGCCGTCGTGGCCCTCGCGGTCGCCGGCACCGGGCGACGGAGCCTCGCGACGTGATCTCTCATGTGCAGGGGGTGGGGACGGCTCCGCCGCAGGTCAGGGTGCGTCGGCCCGCGTCACGGACGAGAAGTGCCGGCGCTGTGCACACCGCTTGCACAGCGCCGCGCCGCCCCGTCCCCACCCGCCGCACGGGGCCGTCCACCGGGCGGTTCGACCGGCCGCAGCGGGCACCCTACGGTCGTGGGCGGAGGTTCCCCATGACCGCGCGCACCCTGCTCCCCGTCCGTACCCCGACCGGCCACCCGACCGCGGCCGACGCCGCCGACCGGGCCCTCGACGAGGCGCTCGAGCACATCAGCGACCTCGCCGAGCGGCTCTGGGCCGTCCGCCGCACGCACACCCCGGTCGTCACCCGGACCCTGCTCGGCGGTGAGCGTGTGCGCTGCTCCGGCTGCGGCCACGCCTCGCCCTGCCCGACCCTGCGCGCCGCCGACCCGCAGCCCGCCGCGGCTCGCCGGTGAGCACGCCCCTGCGGCTGTGGTTCAACCAGGCCTACCGCGGCACCTTCCAGCTGATCGGCCTGCTGCACGAGGGCGCCGCCCGCGACGGGGTCTCCCTCGAGGTGGTGGGCAGCCACACCACCCGGAGCACGCCGTTCCTGCAGGCCTGCGACGAGGCGTTCCCGGAGCCCGAGCACCTCGTCGGGCAGGAGTGGGTCGAGCACGCGCTGCGGACCTGCGCCGAGCGGCGCATCGACGTGTTCGTGCCCGGTCGCGAGCGGCGGGCCGTCGCCCTCGCGGCCGACCGCTTCGAGGCGGCCGGCGTCCGCGTCATGGTCAGCCCGCCGGAGGCGCTGCGGGTGCTGGGCGACAAGGCGCTCGCCGACGCCGCCGCCCGGGCGCTCGGCGTGCCGCTGCCCGTCACCCACGTCGTGCAGGACGCCGAGGGCTTCCGCCGGGCCTACGAGGACCTGCGCGCCGCGGGGCTGCGCGCCTGCGTCAAGCCGGTCGTCGACCACGGCGCCGCCGGCTTCCGCGTGCTCGACGAGTCCGTCGGCGCGTACGAGGACCTGCTCGTGCTGCCCTCGGCGCGCGTGCACCCCGACGAGGTGGAGCGGCGGATCGCGGCGCGCGGCCAGGTGGCGCCGCTGCTCGTCTGCGAGCTCCTGGAGGGCGACGAGATCTCCGTCGACGTGCTCTCCGACGACGGCGAGGTCCTCGCGGCGGTGCCCCGCAGCAAGGGCGGGCCGCAGTGGACCCGGGTGCTGGTCGACGACCCCGAGGCGCTGGCGATCACGCAGACCGTCGTCAAGGGCTTCGGGCTGCGCTACCTGTCCAACGTCCAGGTGCGCTACAGCACGGGCACCGGCGGCACCTGCCGGCTGCTCGAGGTCAACACGCGGGCCGCCTCCGGGCTGTTCCACTCCGCCGCCGCCGGGGTCAACCTCCCGTACGCCGCCCTGCGGCTGCTGCTCGACGGCGAGGTGGACGTGCCGGAGCCGGTGCTGGGCGCCACGGTGCTGACCTGGACGGAGGCGGCGGCGGTCGAGCTGCCCTTCTGAGGCAGGCTGGGGCCCCCGACGACAGGAGCAGACGTGACCGAGCGTGCGCAGGAGTGGCGGCTGGCCCGGCGGCCGAAGGGCCTGCCGGTGGCCGAGGACGTCGAGCTGGTCGAGGTCGACGTCCCGCAGCCGCGCCCCGGCGAGGTGCTCGTGCGCAACCTGTTCGTGTCCGTGGACCCGTACATGCGCGGCCGGATGAACGACGCCGCCTCCTACGCGGCGCCGTACCAGGTCGGCCGGGCGATGTGGGGCGGCGCGGTGGGCCGGGTGGAGGCCTCGCAGGACGAGCGCTTCCCCGTGGGGTCGCACGTGCGGCACGGCAAGGGCTGGCGCACCCACGCCACCGTGCGGGCCGGCGAGCTCGAGCCCGTCGACGCGGGGGCGGCGCCGCTGCCGGCCTACCTCGGCGTCCTGGGGATGCCCGGGCTGACGGCGTGGGTCGGCACGTTCGACATCGGCCAGGTGCGCCCGGGGGAGACCGTCTGGGTGTCGGCGGCCTCCGGCGCGGTCGGCGCGCTGGCCGGGCAGCTGGCCAAGCAGGCGGGCTGCCGCGTCATCGGCACCGCGGGCGGGCCGGACAAGGCGCGCTACCTCGTCGACGAGCTCGGCTACGACGTCGGGCTCGACCACCGGGCCGGCGACCTCGAGGGCCAGCTGCGCGAGGCCGCGCCCGAGGGCGTGGACGTCTACTTCGAGAACGTCGGCGGCGCGCACCTGCGGGCGGCCCTGGCCGTCCTGAACCCCTTCGGCCGGATCGCCGCCTGCGGGATGATCGCCGACTACAACGGCAGCAGCGGCGGCGTTGACAACCTGTTCCTGGTGGTCGGCAAGAAGCTCACGATGCGCGGCTTCATCGTGTCCGACCACGCCGCGCGCACGCCGGTCTTCGAGCGACACGTGTCGGGGCTGCTGCGGGAGGGCCGGATCCGCTACCCCGAGACGGTCGTCGACGGCATCGAGGGCACGTTCGAGGCGTTCGTCGGGCTGCTGCAGGGCGGCAGCCACCTCGGCAAGCTCGTGGTCCGCGTCGGCTGACGGCAGGGGCTGGCGCGGCAGGCGCCCGCGCCGTACGGTCGCCGCCCCCGAGGAGGTCGCATGAAGGTCGTGCTGCTCGTCCTGCTGGTGCTGCTGGTCGTCGCGGTGGTCAAGGCCTCCCGCCACCGCGGGCCGGCCGTCCCGTCGCCGGGTGCCCGGCAGGCGAAGGCGGCGGCCGACCAGGCGGTGATCAGCCGGCAGGGCCACGACTCGGGGTGGTCCGGCGGCGGCTCCTAGCCCGAGACCGCCGCCAGCCGCACCCGGTCGCGGCCGGCCCGCTTGGCGTCGTACGCCGCGCCGTCCGCAGCGCCCAGCAGCTGCTCGGCGGTGGCGGGCGGCGCGCCGAAGGCGACCCCGATGCTCAGGGTGGCGCCCGGTCCCGCGGCCGGGGGGCGGAGCACCGCGAGCCGGACCCGCTCGGCGAGCGCGACGGCCTCCTCGGCGGTGGCGAGCCCCTCGCAGACGACGACGAACTCGTCCCCGGCGTAGCGCACCAGGGTGTCCTCGGGGCGCAGCACCGAGCCGACGGAGCGCGCGACGTGGCACAGCAGCGCGTCCCCGGCGCCGTGCCCGTACCGGTCGTTGACCTCCTTGAGCCGGTCGACGTCGCAGAACAGCACGGCCACCGCGGGCCCGTCGCGCCGGGCCAGCGCGTGCCGCAGCAGGCCCGCGAGGGCGGCGCGGTTGCCCACCCCGGTCAGCGGGTCGGTGAGGGCGGCCACGCTGAGCCGGTGCTGCTCCCGCTTGGCCCCCGAGATGTCGGTCAGCACGGCGACCGAGCCGATCGGGTCGCCGGCCGGGCCGATGAGCGGGTTGGCGCTGACGAGCAGCCAGACGGCCTCGCCGGCCCGGTCGGGCAGCCGCAGCTCGTACCGGTCCTCGTGCCCCGACGCCCGGTGGGCCAGCTTGAGCTTCAGCGCGGCGGCGGTCTCGGCGTCGACGAGGTCGCGCAGGTACCGGCCCACCACCACCGCGCCGTCCAGCAGCTGCGAGCACCGCTGGTTGGCCATGCTGACCCGGCCGTCGAGGTCGACCACGAGGATGGCCTCGCGGGCCGTCTCGAGCACGGCGCGCAGGTGGGACTCGCCCGCCGCCCGCGCCTGCTCGGACAGGACCTGCTCGGTGAGGTCGGTGTAGACGCCCACCGTCCCGGTCCGCTCGCCCTGCGCGTAGAGCGGCTGGTACCGCACCTGCCAGGACCGGCCGCTCCACGGGACGACGGCGGCGACCTCCTCACCCGCGAGCGCGCGCCGCAGGGGCTCGACCTGCTCGGGCGACTCCGCCAGGTCGAGCAGGCGCCGCCCCACGAGCCGGTCGGGGTCGACGGCGAGCGCGCTGCCGAGGGCGGTGGTCACGACGCCGTCGAGGTCCAGGTGCAGCAGCGCGACCGGCGTCACGCGCAGCAGCTGCGTCAGCAGCACCTCCGGGTCGACGCGGCCGGAGCCGCGGGCCGGGTCGGGCACTCCCGTGGACGTCATCGCGGGGCTACGGCTCGCGGTGCCGCCGGCGCGCCGCCTGCGTCAGCTCGCGGAACTGCAGGTGCGTCACGAGCTCGAGCGACACCTCCGGCGAGGTCCCGAGCACCGCGCCGACCCGCTCGGCCGCCTGGGCATCGTCGTCGGCCCCGACGAACGCCGCCAGCACCTCCGCCGCGTGCTCGTGCACCCGCTCCAGCAAGGCGGCCTTCTCGCGCCGCCGCTGCGCCCGCTCCGCGTCCGTGCGGCGCGGGCGGGGAACCGGCGGGCCCTCCCGGCCCTCGGGGTCCTGCGGGCCGCGGGCGCCCTGCTCCGGCCGCCCCCGCTGCGCCCAGTGGGCCGAGCCGTCGCGCTCCCACAGCTGGGTCAGCCGCAGGGACACCTCGGCGAGTGCGGCGAGCAGCGCGGGCACCCGGCTGACGTGCACCACGAGGGTCTGGGCGTCGGCCCGGCGCGCCTGGCGCAGCGCGACGTGCGCCCCGCGGGCGCCCGCGTCCGCCTGGCTCCCGAGCCAGCCCAGGAGCAGCAGCTCGTGGTCCTCGACGCCCGTGGCCACGACGGCCTCGGCCCCGCCCTCGTCGAACACGTCGGTGCGCAGGGGCGGGGCAGGCAGGTCGTCGACGCTCATGCGGGCCTCCAGCCGGATCGGGCGGCCAGTGTGACGGCTGCGGGGCCCGGCCACCAGACCCGGGAGGGCGGCGGGCAGGCTGCACAGGTGCCTGCCCGACCACCGACGTCCGCGGCCGTGCTGCGCCGGGGCTTCGACGACGCGGTCCGCGGCCTCGGGTCGACGCTCGACGTCGAGCAGCAGCCCGCGGCCGACCGGCTGGCCGCGCTCGGTGCCCGCCTGCTGAGCGAGTCCGCGCGGCCGCGGCGGACCCGGGCCGCGGCGCTGTTCCGGGGCCGGGGCCCGTCGGGGGTGTACCTGCACGGACCGGTGGGACGCGGCAAGACGTGGCTGGCCGAGGTCCTGCTCGCGCAGCTGCCGCCGGAGGCCGCGCAGCGCCTGCACGCCTACGAGGCCGCTCGCCGGCTGCACCGTGCCATCGCGGCCCGCGCCGGCGGCCGGGGCGGGGTCGACGCCGCGCTCGGCGACGTCGTCGGGGGAGCCGAGGTGCTCCTGCTGGACGAGCTGCACGCCCACGACCCCGGCGACGCGATGCTGCTGTCCCGCCTGGTGCGGGCCCTGCCCGAGCGCGGCGTGCGGCTGCTCGCCACGAGCAACTACGCCCCCGCCGGCCTGCTGCCCGACCCGCGGCACCACCACCTCGTGCTCCCGCTGGTCGCGGCCCTGGAGAGCACCTGCGAGGTCGTCGAGGTCGCCGGGCCGGTCGACCACCGCACCCTGGGCCACGGCGGCGCCCGGCCCGGCTGGTCGTCCGGTGCCTGGGTCGTGCCCGGCAGCGCCGCGCAGCTGAGCGCCCTCGGCCTGGCGGCGCCGGTCCCCGAGGACCGGCGGCTGCTGCAGGTCGGCGGACGCCCGCTGTGGGCCCTGGCCGGGACGCAGGACCAGGTGCACCTGCACTTCGCCGAGCTGTGCGAGGCGACCACCTCGACCGGGGACCTGCTCGAGCTGGCCGACCGCTACCGCACCGTCGTGCTCGCCGGCGTCCCCGCGCTCTCGGCGGTCGGCGAGGACGCGCGACGCCGCTTCGGCGACCTCGTCGACGTCTGCTGGGACCGCGACGTGCGCCTGGTCGTCCTGAGCAGGCTGCCGGCGGGCGCCGTGCTGGACGCGCCCCTGACCGACGCGGCGCGCACGGCCAGCCGCCTCAGCCTGCTCCCGCCCGCCTGAGCCCACCCCGACGCCGGTCCTCGCCACTCTGCGCCGGCGCCGTCCCTGCCGGGCCGCCGAGCAGCGCCGCGCGGGGTCCGAGCCGGCTCCAGAACGCGTCCGCCCACACCCGGTGGCCGCGGTCGTTCGGGTGGAACCCGTCGGCGGCGAAGTCGGTCAGCATCGCCCCCCAGCCGCGGGCGCGCTGCGCCTCGTGCAGCGCGACGGCCCGCAGGCCGTGCCGGTCCGCGGCGGCGGTGAGCAGCTCCGCGGCGTCCAGGGAGCTGCGCTCCCAGTGCCCGTGCATGAAGTACGGCGCATCGGCGACGTACGCGCCGGCGAGCAGGCCAGCGGCCAGCCGCTCCGCCAGTGCGGCGAACGCCGTCCGGTCGTAGGCGGCGATGTCGTTGCCGCCGATCGCGGCGGTGACGACGTCCGGGCTGCGCCCGAGCGCCGCCAGCGCGGGGAGCTGGGTGTCCACGACGTCCTGCAGCCGCGCGCCGGACCTGCTCAGGTTGACGACCTCCACGGGCCTGCCGGTGGTCCCGGCCAGCCGGCCTGCGAGCAGGCAGACGTAGCCCCGGTCCGGGCGGCTGGCCCCGATGCCCTGCGCCGCGCTGTCGCCGAGCGCTGCGTACAGCAGTCCGCCGGCGTCGCCGCGCGGCCGGGACCAGTGCTCGGCGTACCGGGCGACGCTGCGGTGCAGCCGCAGGACCCGGCCGGTCCAGACCGCGACGAGCGACCCGGCGAGCAGGAGGGCCGTGACGCGGGCACGGCGCGCCGGCGGCAGTGCGGGCACGGGCACCCGCTAGGCGCGGACGGTCAGGACGGCCTTGCCGGTGAGCGTGCGGGCGTCCATGTCGAGCAGGGCCTGCTCGGCCTGCTCGAGCGGGTAGACGGGGCCCTCGACGGCGCGCACCGCGCCGCTCTCGAGCAGGCCCCGCACCTCGGCCCACTGCTCCTGCAGCAGGGCGGGCTCGACCATGAGGAAGGCGCCCCAGCCCACGCCGACGACGCTGACGTTGTTGAGCAGCAGCCGGTTGACCTTGACCGTGGGGATCTCGCCGCCGGTGAAGCCCACGACGAGCAACCGGCCCTCGGGGGCCAGCGCGCGGACGCTGTCGGTGAACCGGTCGCCGCCGACGGGGTCCAGCACGACGTCGACGCCGCGGCCGCCGGTCAGCTCCTTGACCTTCGCGAGGAAGCCGTCCGCGAGCACGACCTCGTCGGCCCCGGCCTCCCGGGCGGCCTCGACCTTGGCCTCGGTCGAGACCACCGCGATCGTCCGGGCGCCGTACGCCCCGGCCAGCTGCAGCGTGGCGACCCCGATGCCGCCGCTCGCCCCGTGCACGAGCACGGTCTCGCCGGGCTGCAGGCGGCCGCGGCGCCGCAGCGCGAACTGCACCGTCAGGTAGTTGAACGGGACGCCGGCGGCCGCCGACAGGGACACGCCGTCGGGGAGCGGCAGGACCTTGGACGCCGGGGCGACGACCGTCTCCTGCCAGCCGCCGGTGCCGCAGAGCACGACGACGCGCTGGCCGGGCACGAGGCCGGAGCCCTCGGGGGCGCTGCGCACCAGCCCGGCCACCTCGGCGCCGGGGGAGAACGGCGGCTGCGGCTTGAGCTGGTACTGCCCGCGGGTGAGCAGCAGGTCCGGCCAGGCGACGCCGGCGGCGTGGACGTCGACCACCACCGCGTCGGGGCCCCCGTCCGGCTCGGGGACGTCGACGAGGGCCAGCGCCTCGGGACCGTCGAGAGCGGTGACCTGGACAGCGCGCACGGGAGACCTCCGGGGACGGGACGGGCCCCGGACCGTACGCGACCTGCCGGGAGGGTCCGGTCGAGGCAGACTGCCCAGATGCCCCGCCTGCTGCTCGGTCCGCTCCTGCGCTTCGTCGGCGACGGCTGCGCGACCGTCTGGGTCGAGACGGACGAGCCCTGCGAGGTGGAGGTGCTCGGCTGCACGGCGCGCACCTTCCGGGTGGCCGGCCACTCGTACGCCCTCGTGCTGGTCACCGGGCTGCCCGAGGTGGGCACGACGCCGTACGAGGTGCACCTCGACGGCGAGCAGGTCTGGCCGGAGCCGGGCAGCGGCTACCCGCCGAGCCTGATCCGCACCCGCCGGCCGGACGCCGCGGTGCGCCTGGCGTTCGGGTCCTGCCGGGTGGCGGGGCCGCTCGGGGACCCCGGGCGGGGCGTCGACGCGCTGCACGCGCTGGCGGAGCGCATGCGCGGCCAGGAGGCGACGGACTGGCCGGACGAGCTGCTGCTCGTGGGCGACCAGGTCTACGCCGACGAGAACATCGACCCGCAGACGCGCGCGTTCATCGAGGGCCGGCGCGACACCTCCACCGGAGCGGGCTCCGAGGTCGCCGACGTGGAGGAGTACACCCGGCTCTACCAGCACTCCTGGGGGCCGGAGCCGGTCCGCTGGCTGCTCTCGACGCTGCCGACCGCCATGATCTTCGACGACCACGACGTCCGCGACGACTGGAACACCTCCCGCGCGTGGCGCGACACGATGGCCGGGCTCGACTGGTGGCAGGGGCGCATCGAGGCCGGCCTCATGACCTACTGGCTGTACCAGCACGTCGGCAACCTGACGCCGGACGCGCTGGCCTCGGACGAGCTGCTGGCCGCCCTGCAGCAGGTCGAGGACGGCGAGGCGCTGCTGCGCGAGCACGCCCGCACGGCCGACGCGGAGGCCGACGGCGGCGGGCCGACCCGGTGGAGCTTCCGCCGCGACCTCGGCACCAGCCGGCTGCTGGTGCTGGACTCCCGCTGCGGCCGGGTGCTCGGCGAGACGAGGCGCGAGATGCTCGACGAGCCGGAGTGGGCGTGGCTCACCGAGCAGCTCGAGGGGACGTACGACCACCTGCTGCTGGCGAGCTCGCTGCCCTACCTGCTGCCGCCCGGCGTCCACCACCTGGAGACGTTCGACGAGGCGCTGGCCGCGGGCGCGTGGGGCAGGCGCTTCGCGCGCTGGGGCGAGGCGCTGCGCCAGGCCGCCGACCTGGAGCACTGGGCGGCGTTCGGCACGTCCTTCGTGCGGATGACCGGCCTGCTCGCCGACGTGGGCTCGCGGCCGGACGCGCCGGCGACGGTCACGTTCCTGTCGGGCGACGTCCACTTCGCCTACCTCGCCGAGGCGCGGTTCCCGCAGCGGCCGGAGGTGACCAGCCGGGTGTTCCAGGCAGTCTGCAGCCCGCTGCGCAACCCGCTGCCGAGCGTCGTGAGCATCGGGCAGCGCTTCGCGTGCTCGCGCGTCGCCGACCGGGTCGGCCGCGCGCTCGCGCGGTCGGTGCGGGTGAAGAGGTCCGAGATGACCTGGCGGGTCTCCGGGGGGCCGGCCTTCGGCAACGAGGTCGCCACCCTCGAGCTGGACGGCCGCAGCGCCCTGCTCACCGTCGAGAAGGCCGTCGAGGGGCCGGCCCTCACGCCGGCCTTCTCCAGCCGGCTGTCCTGACGTGCCCGCGCTGCTGCCCCGGGCCCGGCGGGCCTCCCGGGCCACGGTCGCGGGCGCGGTGGTGGTCAGCGCGGCGCTGGCCCGCTGGGCGCCGGGGTCGGGCGGTCGCGCCGCCCAGCAGGGCCTCGTCCTCGGGGCGCTGGCCCTCGGCATGCCGCACGGCGCGGCCGACACCGAGCTGCTGAGGTCGGCGGCCGCCGGCGACCCGCGCCGGCACGCCGCGCTCGTCGGCGGCTACGCCGCCCTGGCGGCCGCGGCCACCGCCGTCGTCCACCGCGGCGGCCCCTGGGTCGACCGGGCGGTGCTGCTCGGCAGCGCGGCGCACTTCGCCGAGGGGGAGCTGGCCTGCTGGCGCACCCGGCCGTCGGGGGCCACGGGGACGGCGCTGCGCGCGCTGGCGGCCGCGACGACCACGGTCGGCCTGCCCGCCGCCGTCGGCGCGGTGAACCGCTCGCGCCCGGAGGTCGGCGTCACGGGCGCGCTGGACGGGCTGCCGGACCGGGCGACGGGGGAGCACCGCGGGGTGTCGCTGCTCGGCGCGGCCGGGCCGGTGCGCACGCTGGCCGCGGGAGCCGCGGTCGCCGCGGCCGCCCTGCTCGCCGTCGGCGACCGCGAGGCCGCCGCCGACACGGCCCTGCTCACCGCGCTGGACCTCGTCGCGCCGCCCGCGACCGCGTTCGCCGGCTACTTCGGCGGCTGGCACGCGCTGCGCCACACCGCCCGCGTCGTCGACGCCCTCGTCGCCCGCGGCGCCCTGCCGGAGCAGCCGGGGCTGCCCACCGCCGTCGCGGTGCTCGGCCGTCGCAGCGCGTGGGCCGCCGGCGTCGGCCTGCTCGCCGCCGCGCTGCTCGCCGTGCGCGACCCCCGCCACGCCAGCGACCACGCCTTCGCGGCCGTCCTCGGCCTCACCGTCCCGCACATGACGACCGTCGCGCTCGAGCTCTCCGCGCGCGGGGGCTGGACAGCAGGGGCTGCCGGGTCGTCTCCTGGCGCATGACCACCCCGTCCTCCAGCGCCGGCCCGACGACCCCGCCGCTGCTCGACCGCACCATCGGCGCCGACCTGGCGGCGACGGCCGCCCGGCACGGCGACCGCGAGGCCCTGGTGGAGGTCGCCACCGGCCGGCGCTGGACCTACGCCGAGCTCGACGCCGCCGTCGACGAGGTGGCGCGCGGGCTGCTCGCGCTCGGGGTGCAGGTCGGCGACCGGGTCGGCATCTGGGCGCCGAGCTGCGCGGAGTGGACGCTGCTGCAGTACGCGACCGCCCGGGCCGGCGCGGTGCTCGTCACGGTCAACCCGGCCTACCGCACGCACGAGCTCGTGTACGCGCTGCAGCAGTCCGGGACCTCGCTGCTCGTCGCCGCGGAGAGCTTCCGGACCAGCGACTACCGGGCGATGGTCGAGCAGGTGCGGCCCGACTGCCCGGCGCTGCGGCACGTGGTGCTGCTCGGCACGCCCGACTGGGACGCGCTGCTCGCCGGTGCGGGCCAGGTGACCGTCGAGGCCCTGCGGGACCGGTCCGCCGGCCTCGCGCCCGACGACCCGATCAACATCCAGTACACGTCGGGGACGACCGGCTTCCCCAAGGGCGCGACGCTCTCGCACCGCAACATCCTCAACAACGGCTTCCTCGTCGGCGAGCTCTGCGGCTACACCGAGCAGGACCGCGTCTGCATCCCGGTGCCCTTCTACCACTGCTTCGGGATGGTCATGGGCAACCTGGGGTGCACCTCGCACGGCGCCTGCATGGTGATCCCCGCGCCCGCCTTCGACCCGGCGGCCACGCTGCAGGCGGTCCAGGACGAGCGCTGCACGTCGCTGTACGGCGTGCCGACGATGTTCATCGCCGAGCTGGGCCGCCCCGACTTCGCGACGTACGACCTGTCGTCGCTGCGCACCGGGATCATGGCGGGCTCGCCGTGCCCGGTCGAGGTGATGAAGCGGGTGGTCGACGAGATGGGCATGACCGAGGTGACCATCTGCTACGGGATGACCGAGACCTCCCCGGTGTCGACGCAGACGCGCGCGGACGACGAGCTCGAGCGGCGCGTGTCGACCGTGGGGCGCGTGCACCCGCACGTCGAGGTGCAGGTCGTGGACCCGGTGACCGGCGAGGTCGTGCCGCGCGGGGAGGCCGGGGAGCTGTGCACGCGCGGCTACTCGGTGATGCTCGGCTACTGGGACGACCCGGAGAAGACCGCCGAGGCCGTCGACGCCGACGGCTGGATGCACACCGGCGACCTCGCCGTCATGGACGAGCAGGGCTACCTGTCGATCGTCGGGCGCATCAAGGACCTGGTGATCCGCGGCGGCGAGAACGTCTACCCGCGCGAGGTCGAGGAGTTCCTGTACACCCACCCCGACGTCGTCGACGTGCAGGTCGTCGGCGTGCCCGACGTGCGGTACGGCGAGGAGCTGATGGCCTGGGTGAAGCTGCGCGAGGGCGCCGAGCCGCTGACGGCCGACGCGGTGCGGGAGTTCGCGGCCGGCCGGCTGGCCCACTTCAAGGTGCCGCGGTACGTCCACGTGCTGGAGCCGGGCGAGGACTACCCGATGACCGTCACCGGCAAGGTGCGCAAGGTGGAGATGCGCGAGCGCGCCGTCGGGCTCCTCGGCCTGCAGGACGCGGCAGCGACCCGTACGGCGTAGGCGTCAGGCCCGGCCCTCCGGGCAGGGACCCGGCGTGCCCGCCTTCGACCAGCCCGTCGTCCTGCTGTCCCACCGCGGCCCCGTCTCCTTCGCCGCCGACGAGGACGGCGGGCGCACCGCGAGCCGCGGCGCCGGCGGGCTGGTGACGGCGCTGACCGGGCTGACGTCGCACCTCGACGACGCGGTCTGGGTGTGCGTCGCGCACGCTGGCGAGGACCTGGCCGTGGCCCGTGAGGCCGCCGGCGCCGTCGTCGGGCTGGAGCTCGGGCCGCCGACCCGCCTCGTGGAGGCGGGGGAGGGCGACGTGCGGCTGCGCCTGGTGGAGGTGCCGCCGGAGGTCCACGAGCCCTTCTACACGGTGATCGCCAACCCGCTGCTGTGGTTCGTGCAGCACCGGCTGCACGGCCTGGCCACCTCGCCGTCCCTGGGGCGCGACGAGCGCGCGGCCTGGACCGACGGCTACGTCGCGGCCAACCGGCTGGCCGCCGACGCGGTCGTCGAGCAGGTGGAGCGCGCGGGCGGCTCGGCGGCCGTGATGCTGCACGACTACCACTGGTACCTCGTCGGCCAGATGGTGCGCGACCGTTGCCCGGGCGTGCTGCTGTCGCACTTCGTGCACATCCCCTGGCCGGGGCCGGACGCCTGGCGCGTGCTGCCCCCCGACATCCGCGAGGCCGTCCTGCGCGGGCTGCTCGGCTGCGACGTCGTCGGCTTCCACACCTCCGCCGATGCACGCGCGTTCCTGCTGTGCGTCCAGGAGCTGCTCGGGCTGCCGGTCGACCTGCAGGAGATGCACGTCGACCTCGGCGACCGCCTCGTCCGCTCGCGCAGCTACCCGATCAGCATCGACGTCGAGGCGCTGGAGGAGGTCGCCGCGAGCGAGGAGACCGCCGCCCACCTGGCCGCCCTGCCCGTCGAGGGCGCGCTGCTGCTGCGCGTCGACCGCACCGACCCGAGCAAGAACATCGTGCGCGGCTTCACCGCGTACGAGCTCATGCTGGCGGAGCACCCCGAGCTGCACGGCGAGGTGGTCTTCCTCGCGATGCTGCAGCCCAGCCGGCAGGACGTGCCGGAGTACGCCGACTACCTCACCGAGATCGGGGCGGCCGCGACCCGCGTCAACGCCCGGTTCGGCACGGGGAGCTGGCAGCCGGTCGACCTGCGGCTGGCGTCCGACCTGCCGCTGGCCGTCGCCGCGTACCGCCGGTGCGACGTGCTCGTCGTCAACGCCGTCGCCGACGGGATGAACCTGGTCGCGAAGGAGGCCGTGGTCGTCAACGAGCACGACATGGTGCTCGCGCTGTCGGAGTCGACCGGCGCCCACGGCGAGCTGGGGGCGTTCGCCGTGACGCTGCACCCGTTCGACGTGGCCCAGCAGGCGGACGCGCTGCACGAGGCGCTGACCATGCCGCGGGCCGAGCGCGCCGAGCGGCGGCAGCTGGCGGCCGACGTGGTGCGGCGCAACGACGTCGGGCGGTGGCTGCGGGTGCAGCTGCGCGACCTGGCGGGGATCGCGGAGGGGGACTGACGGGGCTGGCGCGCGCCTCCGGCGGGGACGCGCGGGGGAGCCGTGACCGGCACCTCGGCGGGGTGCTCGAGAACAGGCCGCTGACCTGCGAGGACGTCTTGTGCAGGGGCTGCTCTACGGGTAGACTCGAACACGTGTTCGAGGACCTGGCGGAGACCGATGAGGCGCTGTTGGCGCTGCGTGCGGCGGAGGCCGGGGCGGCCCGGGCGGCGCTGGCGCAGTGGGAAGCGGCGCTGGCGGTGTGGGAGTCCACGCCGGACGGCTTCCGGGCTGGCCGCCGGCCGCAGGCGCTGGCCGAGATCGCCGCCGCGTTGGGGCTGTCCGAGCTGGCGGCCGGGCAGCGGGTGGCGTGCGGCGAGGCGCTGCTGAGCTGGCCGGTGCTGCGGGCGCTGCTGCTGGACGGTCGGCTGGGGGTGGCGCACGTGCTGGTGGCGGTGGACGAGGCCGGGGCGCTGGGCGACGAGGCGCTGGCCGGCCGGGTGCTGCAGCAGGTGCTGGCGTCCGAGGGCCGTCTGGGCTGGGACAGCACCCCGGGCAGCCTGCGGGCGGCGCTGCAGGTGACGGCGGTGGCGCTGGACCCGCAGGGCGCGGCCCGGCGGCGGCAGGAGCGGCAGGCGGCGCAGTCGCGGGTGCGGCTGCGCGCCCGGTCGGACGGGATGGCGGACCTGACGGCGACGGGGTCGGCGGAGAAGCTGATCGCGGCGGACCGGCTGATCGACGTGCTGGCGGTGCGGACCGGGCCGGACGACGAGCGCACGCTCGGGCAGCGGCAGGTCGACGTGCTGGTGTCGGCGCTGGCCGACAGGGCGAGGGTGTCGGTGCCGCTGGAGCTGCAGCTGCAGATCCCCGTCCGCCTGGCGGTCGCCGGGGTCGTGGCGCAGGACGACGCGGACCGCACAGCGCTGCCCGAGCCGCTGGTGGTCGTGACCGACCTCGGTCCGGAGCTGCTCGACCGGCTGCAGAACGGGCCGCTGCCACCCGGCGAGACCGGCGGCAGCACGCGTCACCCTGGTCTGGCCGTGGAGCGCACGGACGTGCGGACCGACGCCGACGCCGGCCCTGGCTGCCCCGACGCCGGTGCTCCACCGGTCACCAGCGCGAGGACGTCGCCACGGCACCGGGCGCACGGCGGGGTGCCGCTCCTGCACGGGTACGGGCCGCTCGACCCGGCCCGGCTGGTCGAGCTCCTCACCGACCCTGCCGGGCTGCCCGTCGGACTGGCCGGGGTGCAGGTCCGCCGAGTCCTGGTCGACCGCATCGGCCAGACCGTCGCCGCCGACGCCCGCGCCGTCCCCCTGGCCCGGCTGCTCGCCGACCCGGGCGGACTGCTCCCAGCACTGCTGGCCGACCTTCCCGACCCACCGCCCCGCACCGACACCTACCGGCCCAGCGCAGCTCAGCAGCGGGTCGTGCGCGCCCGCGACCGCTGCTGCACCTTCCCGGGTTGCGCCCGCCGTCCGCGCCGCGCCGACCTGGACCACCGGGTCCGCTACCCCGACGGCCCGACCAGCACCGCCAACCTGCACGTGCTCTGCCGCCACCACCACCGGCTCAAGCACGACGGCTGGCAGTGCCTCCGCCGGCTCGACGGCAGCACGGTCTGGACCAGCCCCCGCGGCCAGGTCCTGCACACCCACCGCCTCTGACGCACGGGCGCGCCTCCGGCAGAGGTCAGGCGCCCGTGCCCGGGACCTGGTGCCGCGTCGGCGGGCGCACGCCCTCGGCCAGCCCGCGCGGGCCCGGCACGCCGCGGAACGCGTACGGCGCCGGCTCGCGCCCCGGCTGGCACACCACGCAGGCGCCCGGCTCGCCCGAGACCGCCAGCTCCACCGCCGCCGCCGCGACGTCGTCGGCCGTCATCAGCGGGAACCCGGACGCGGCGAACCGCTCCACCATCCCGGTCAGCAGCGGGGTCTCGACGAAGCCGGGGCAGACCGCGGTGAGGGTGATGCCCTCCGCCGCCAGGCCGGTGGACATCGCCCGGACGAAGCCGACGACGGCGTGCTTGGTCAGCGTGTACAGCGGCGTCGACGGCGCGGGCGACAGGCCCGCCAGCGACGCGGTCACGACCAGCGCGCCCCGGCCGCGGCGGCGCAGGGCCGGCAGCGCGGCCCGGACGCCGTGCACCACTCCGTCGACGTTGACGCCGGTGATCAGCCGGTAGCGCTCGGGGTCGAGGTCGTCCCAGGACGTCATGCCGCCGGTCGTGCCGGCGTTGAGCAGCGCGAGGTCGAGGCCGCCGTGCTCGCGCTCCGCGACGGCGACCGCCGCCTCGGAGGCGTCCGGGTCGCGCACGTCGCTGACGACGGCCGTCCCCGCGACCTCGGCCGCCACGCGCTCCGCGGCGTCCCCGTCGAGGTCGGCCACGACGACGCGGGCTCCGCGGGCGGCGAGCAGCCGGGCCGCAGCGGCGCCGATGCCGCTGCCGCCCCCGGTGACCAGGGCGACGGCCCCGGTCAGGTGCTCGACGGTCACCGGGAGCCCACGGTGACGCCGCCGTCGACGACGAGCGTCTCGCCGGTGATCCACGAGGCGTCGTCCGACAGCAGGAAGGCCGCGGCCTTGGCGGTGTCCTCGGGCACGCCGAGGCGCTTCATCGGGTACGCCTGCGCGACCTCCTCCTCGCGGCCCTCGTACAGCGCCCGGGCGAACGTCGTCTTGACCACGGCCGGGGCGATCGCGTTGACCCGGACCAGCGGGCCGAGCTCCACCGCGAGCTGGCGGGTCAGGTGGATCAGGGCGGCCTTGGACGCGTTGTAGGCGCCGATGGGGGAGCCGGCCCGCAGGCCGCCGACGCTGGCGACGTTGAGGATGCTGCCGCCCGAGGTGGACATGCCGGCCCGCCAGGCCTGCTGCGTCCAGCCGAGCACGGCCGTGCAGTTGACCTCGAACACCTTGCGGACCGCGGACAGGTCGGCGTCGACGAGGGGGCCGTACTGCGGGTTGACCGCCGCGTTGTTGACCAGCAGGTCGAGGGAGCCGAAGCGCTCCACCGCCCGGGCCACGGCGTCGGCCTGGTGCGCCTCGTCGTCCGCGCTGCCCCGCACGGCGAGGGCGCGGTCCTCGCCGAGCCCCGCGACCGCGGCGTCGAGCTCCTCCTGCTTGCGCGCTGTCAGCACGACCCGGGCGCCGCGCGACACCAGCTCCTGCGCGATCCCCAGCCCGATCCCGCGCGTGCCGCCGGTGACCAGCGCCACGCGCCCCTCGAAGTCCGCCACGTGCCCTCCCTCTGCGAGTCCGTCCTGCACCCTCGCACGCCTCCCCGCGCTGGCGTCCGGCACCATGGTGGGGATGCCTGTCCTCGCCCTCACCCCGCTCAACGACGTCACCGACTGGCTGCGCAGCAGCGGCCTCGAGATCGTCATCATCGTGATCACGGCGGTGCTCGTGGCGCGCTTCGCCAACTGGCTCGAGGGCCGGATCACCCGCCGCATCGACGCCGGCTCGCGGGTCGACGACGCGCTGGTGCGGTCCGAGGCGGCCAAGCACCGCCACGCGGTGGCGCAGGTACTCACCTGGCTGAGCGTCGTGATCGTGTACTGCGTCACGGCGGTGCTGGTCGTGCAGCGCCTGGGCATCCCCATCAGCGGGCTGGTGGCCCCCGCGACCGTCGCCGGCGTGGCCCTGGGCTTCGGCGCGCAGCGCATCGTCCAGGACCTCCTCGCCGGCTTCTTCCTCATCGCAGAGCGGCAGTACGGCTTCGGCGACGTCGTGCGCATCTCGCCGCTCGGCAGCGACAACGGCGTGACCGGCACCGTCGAGGACCTGACGCTGCGCATCACCCGCCTGCGGTCCTCGAACGGCGAGGTCGTCATCGTCCCGAACGGCCAGATCGTCCAGGTCACGAACCTCTCGCGCGACTGGGCGCGCGCGGCTGTCGACGTGCCGCTGCCCGACTCGGTCGACGTGGCACGGGTGAACGCGCTGCTCCACCAGGTCGGGGTGGCGGCGTTCGAGGACCAGGCGCTGCGCCCGCTGCTGCTCGACGCACCGACCGTGATGGGCGTCGAGAGCCTGGACGTCGGGGAGCTCACCGTCCGGGTCGTGGCGCGCACGCTGCCCGGCAAGCAGTTCGAGGTCGGCCGGCTGCTGCGCGAGCGGATCGCCGTGGCGTTCCGCGCCGAGGGGGTCCGGCTGCCCACAGGGCTCGACACCGCCGAGCCGACCGGGGCGCGCTGATGCCCCTGCCCGAGAAGCTGCTGAACGGCCGCCTGCGCACGTCGACGGCGGGCCTGCTCCTGCTCCTGCTCGCCCTGGTCGCGCTGTACCTGCAGGTGCGGCCGGTCCCGGCGTCCGTGGCCGTGACCCGCAGCAGCACCACGGCCCCCACCAGCCCGCCGACGACGAGCAGCCCGGACGACGACGACGGACCGATCGCGACGCCGACGCCGACGCCGGAGACGACGCCGGGCACGACGCCCACCACGACACCGGGCACGACGCCGGGCACGACAGCGCCGGCGACGGTGACGGTGACGGCGGAGCCGACCACGCCCCCGCTGCCGGTGATCCCGCTCGTCCCCGGGCTCCCCGAGCCGGGGGAGTCGTCGGCCACGCCGGCGCCGACGCCCGCCCCCAAGACCTCGAGCCCGGCGGCAGAGCCCGGTCCCACGTCCCCGGAGCCCGCTCCGTCCTGAGCCCGGGCGCGGCGACCGCGGCTGCCGCGCTGGATCGCCCGGTGGACGGTGGAGCGGGCGACGTCGAACATCTCGGCGAGCTCGAGGGTGGTGTGGTTGCCGGCCCGCCACAGCCCGACGAGCTGGGCTTCGCAGGTGGGCTGGAGCTTGGGCTGCTTGCCGCCGCGGGCGGTGAGCTCGTCGACGATGTCGCGGGCGTCGGGCACGGAGCGGGCGAGCCGTTCGAGCTTGGTGACGACCAGGGTGTCGCCGCCGCGGGAGGCGGCGAGGGCCTCGCGCAGCCCGGGCCGGTGGCGGTGGGTGCCGGTGATGCCGTGGTCGACGTAGATGCGGTCGGGCTGTACGCCGAGGGCGGCCAGGACTTGGCGCTGGGCGTGAGGTCCTGCCCGTCGGTGGAGACCCGGGCGTAGCCGATCTTGATCGCGGTGACGCAGAAGTGTGGCCGTATGCCGCGCCGTCACCGGGCTCGTGTGCGGGCGGGTCGTGAGAACCGGTCCCACGCCTGCTCGAGCGTCTGCCGTGGGGGAGTGCGGCGTCTCCGCAGACGGGTCGACTACTGGGACGGTCGGTGGTTGGTCGCCGGGCGCGTGTGCCCGTCGGCACCCGCGCCCGGGACTGCGGCGAACAGGTCACCGGGCGCCACCTGCCTGCTGTCACTGACCACGCGGCCGACGACGGCCTGCCCGCGCAGCAGCGCACTGGCCGACGGCACGGCAGCGCGTACGGCGTCCCCCGCAGCGAGGTCGCCGAGACCCTCGCGTCGCGGTTCCTGCAGGCGGCCCGGAGCAAGGGCCAGACCACCTCCCGGCTGCTGGCCGTGCACGCCCTGCGCCCCTCGCTGATCCCCGTCGTGGCGTTCATCGCCGCCGACGTCGGCCAGCTCGTCGTCGGCCTGATCATCGTGGGAGGCGTGTTCGACCTGCCCGGAACCGGCGGGGCCATCTTCCAGTCCATCCGCGACCGGGACCGCAGCCTGCTCGTCGGGCTCGTCACCGTCGTCATGGTCCTGGTCCTGATCGCCAACGCGATCGCCGACATCCTCACCGTGCTCATCGACCCCCGCCTGCGACCCGGCCCTCCGCCCGCTGACGCAGTAGAGCGCGGGAGGAGGAGGCGGGGCCCCTGTCCGCTCGTCAGCCGCGCCGTCTCAGTTCCAGGGTGGTGAGACGGCACAGCGGAGACGGCCAGGCAGGAGTCTGCTTCGCGGAACATCCGTTGTTCGCACGCCCTGGTCGAAGGCGAGGACGTGCCGCTACCTGCTGGCCGTCATTCCTCACCAGGATGGGTGAACGCCGGGAGTTCTCCTGCGCCACGGTCGTGGACTCCGAGTGACTCGCTGTGTTCACCAGGTGGACGATCTCCGGAAGATGTCCTGTTCGTGCGTCGGGCCTTGGGTTGCCGGCATGACCCGCACCCCTTCTCGCTCTCAGCTCGCCGCCGCCGCCGCCGCCGCCGCCGGCACCGTCGGTGCGGCGTTGTGCGCCGCCCTCGTGCCCGGACCCGCCGTCGCAGCGGCCGCACCCGCCCCGCCCAGCCGGGACGTCACGAGGATGAACAACGTCCAGGTGATCGGCACGCACAACGGCTACCACCGGGAGCTGCCGGAGGACGAGAAGGCGGTGCAGTTGGCCCAGAACCCAGCCGCGATCGACCTGTTCTACAGCCACGCCTCGCTGCGGAGCCAGCTGGCCGGGCAGGACGTCCGCAACATCGAGCTCGACGTCGTGCCCGACCCCGCGGGCGGGCTCTACGCACACCCCCTGGTGCGCAAGCTCGCCGGCAAGGGCCCCTTGACCGACCCGGCCTGGCAGCGGCCGGGCACCAAGGTCTTCCACATCGTCGACTTCGACTACGGGACCACCTGCGTCACCCTCGTGGCCTGTCTCACGCAGGTGAAGAACTGGTCGGACGCCAACCCCCACCACGTGCCGGTCTCGATCATGCTGGAGTTCAAGCAGTCCGAGGACCGCTTGGAGCAGGCCGGAGGAGTGCAGAGCCCGCCCTGGGACAGCAACAACTTGGCTGCGCTCGACGCCGAGATCCGCTCCGTCTTCGCCGATGAGGACCTCGTCACGCCCGACGACGTGCGAAAGGGCCGCCTCACCCTCGAGCAGTCCGTGCTGCGACGCGGGTGGCCCAGCCTGGCGCAGTCACGCGGAAAGGTCGCGTTCTTCATGGACAACGACGCGGGCACCCCGGTCAGCGACGCCTACGTCGCCGGCCACCCCTCCCTCAAGGGTCGGCCCGTGTTCACGAACTCCCTCCCCGGCCGGGCGGACGCCGCGTTCATCAAGCGCAACGACCCAAGGGGCACCAACACCGCGCAGATCCAGGACCTGGTGCGCCGCGGCTACTACGTCCGGACCCGCGCCGACATCCCGATCAGCACCGTGACCTCCGGCGACACGTCCATGCGGGACGCCGCACTGCTCAGCGGCGCACAGATCGTGAGCACCGACTTCCCAGCGGTCGGGATGGCCGCGCGCTACGACAGCGACTACGTCGCCATGCTGCCCGGCGGGGTGCCCGCCCGGTGCAACCCGGTAGCCACCTCGAGCTCCTGCCGCACCTGGCGGCTCCACGGCTGAGCCGGGAGCACAACGACGGCAAGGACGAGGACCGCGGATCAGCCTTGCCAACTGAGCGTGCGGGTGGATGGCGGTGGGCTCGGTGGGTTGCACGACGACATCCCTCGTGCCGCCATCGTTCCCCGGTACGAGGCCGGTAGGGCCAGGAGGGCGGGGTGCGCCGACCGGCTCTCGCTCGCCGGGTCCGGAACCAGTGTCTCGTGAGGACACGGTCCTGGCGTCTGGGACGCGGGCGGCTGCGCCCGACCGTCTCACTTCCTCGGACGTGAGACGCAGCGCGGACAGCGGTCCGCCATGATGCTCGGTCCACCGCGACCAAGCCGACCGAGCAGACGCCGACCGAGCCGTCGACGAAGCCGAAGCCACTCGCACCGCATGAGGCTCACACCACCGCGACCACCGGTCGACGCGGGAACCCGCCACCCCCAGACGGGGGCACCGGACACGTCCAACACGGCGGTGCCTTCCGCAGTCCGACAGAGGCGAGGGCGCCGGGGCAGGTCCAGGGCCGCGTGGCCGCGTGGTGGAGTGAACGCCCCACGAAGACGGAGTTGAAGTCGGTGCAGCGGGTGACCTGGACTGTCGTCGTTCGCCTCGCCGCCGTCCTCACCGCAGTGTCAGGTGTCATCGTGTTCGCTGGTGGCAGCGCGCTGTGGGTTCTTGAGAGTCAGCAACCCGACAGGACCGTGCGCTCCTGGGGCGACGCCCTGTGGTGGTCGCTGACGACGATGACGACCGTCGGCTACGGCGACCATGTACCCGTGACGACACCCGGCCGCTTCGTCGCCGCCGGTGTGATGGTGGCAGGAGTGGCTGTCATCGGTGCCGTAGCGGCGATCGTGGCCCTGGGGGTGGCCCGCCGAGTCGCACTGGAGGAGGAGCAGGCCTTCGACAAGGAGGCCGAGACTCTGGAGCAGCGCCTTGAGGTACGTCTGGACAGGATCGAGGCGCAGCTCGCCGGGATGCAGGAGCACCTGCAGGCGTGGCAGCAGAGCTTGGCCGACGGCGCGGCCAGCAGGCCCGACGAGCAGGAAGAGTTGCCGCTGTGACAGGCGCAGGGTGAGCTCGCGCTGTGCCGCCACGTCCAGAGCTGTGCCGTGGACGACCGGACCGCTCGTTGGTCTACAACCAGCCGGCGAGCAGGAGTGCGACGTCCGCGACCACAGGTCCGTCGACCAGAACCATGGTTCGTAGGGCGGTCCGCCAGCGCGTGCCGAGACACGATGCGGCCCGCCGTCGTCTCGCGGGTGCGGTTGCGACCGCTCAGGGCTCGCTGATCGTGCTGCTCCTCGGCCGTCGCGACCATGCCGCGACGGCCTGCGCGCCGTTCACCCGTCGTTCACCACGGGAGTGACCGGCTGGGGCATGACAGGGCGCGTCCATCCAACTCCGGCTGGACGTCTCGTCCCTTTGGGTTGGAGTTCTCCGGTGCGTGTGCCCCGCGTCTTGCTCCCCGTGCTCGCCGCCGGCTGCCTCGCCGTGTCGTCAGGACCGCTGCCGGCGTCCGCAGCGCCCGGCCTGGCGGCGGCAGTCGTGTCGACTTCGCGGGCGGAGCCGTTGGAGCGCGCGCACGCGCACAACGACTACGAGCACGACCGGCCGCTGCAGGACGCGTTGGCTGCCGGGTTCACCAGCGTGGAGGCCGACGTCTACCTGGTCGGCAGCGAGCTGCTCGTCGCCCACGACCCACAGGGTGTGCGCGCCGGAGTCGATCTGCGCACTCTCTACCTCGACCCGCTGCGCGCACAGGTCCGAGCCTCGCGCGGCCACGCGTACCCGGGCTACCGCGGTGTCTTCCAGCTCCTCGTCGACGTCAAGACCGACCCGGTGCTGACCTACCGGGCTCTGGACCAGCTGCTGGCGCAGTACCGGGACGTCCTGTGGCGGTGGGACGACGGTCGGACAGTGCCTGGGGCGGTTCAGGTCGTGGTCTCCGGCAACCGGGACCGGCTGGGCATGCAGAACCAGCGCGTGCGGTACGCCGGGTACGACGCTCGGCTGATCGAGGTCGGCACTGTCGACGGCGTGCTGTCACCGCTGGTCAGCGACAGCTTCACCGACCAGTTCACCTGGCGGGGGATCGGGGCGATGCCTACCGCGGAGCGAGCCAAGCTGCGCGCAGCTGTCTCCCGCGCGCACGCAGCGGGCCAGCGGGTGCGGTTCTACAACACCCCCGACGCGGCCCCGGAGCGGACCGCGGTCTGGGCCGAGCTCGTCGCGGCCGGGGTGGATCACCTCAACACCGACGACCTCGAGGCGATGCGGTCGTGGCTGCTGGCCAACGACCCCCAGGAGAACCGCCGGGCCGCCTGACAGACATCCGCACGCGGCCCGAAGCGCGTACCAGTGACGAGGAGCGTGGAGACGACGACGGTCGCGACGACGTTGCTGGCATCGGCGGTGACCGTGGTGGCGCCAGCTGCTGCAGGCGATCTCGGTCGGCTGCAGCAGCTGTCGGGGCGCACCAGTGCGCGTACGACCGCGGCGCGGGCGGTCGGCGCAGTGGTGATGCGACTGCCGAGGTCGCCGGCGGTACCGGCGACGACGACGGTCGGGCCGGTGGCGGGACGGGCCGGTGGCGGGGACGGTCATGCCACGCAGACGCCGGGGATGGCGATCTTGCGGAACAGGTGCGGCGTGGCGACGGCGCCGTCGGGGTAGCCGGGGAGCTTGCTGCGGAACTCGGGGTCGCTGTAGACAGCCCGGTAGTGCGCGGTGCTCTCCCAGACCGAGTAGTTCAGGAAGGTGCCGCTGCCGGCGGTGCCGCGGTGGAACTGCGCGGAGATGTAGCCGGGCTGGTTCTTGAACTGGCGGATGATGTCTCCCCAGAGCGCGATGAGATCGTCGCCCTCCTCGGGCTCGACGTGAAGACCTTGACGAGCACCACGGGCCCGTCGGTGTCGTCTTGGGTCTGCTGGTCGTGCGTGACGTGCTGGTCGAGCTCGCCGATGGTGAACAAGGCAGGTGTCCGTTCTGTCGGCCGCGCGTGCGCGGGGGCCGCGGCCGGTCGTGACCGGGCTCCGGAGACGGTGCGGGATGTGCTGGCGGCGCCAGCGTCGTGTTCGACAGCGGGCGCTCGCGGGACGGACCTGGAGCCCGCTGGTGCAGTCGCGCCGGTGGGTGGACTGCGGCGGCGTGCAGCGCGGCCGGGGTCGTCGGGGCGGTGCCTTCAGGTGCGGGTCGCCACGGCGGTGAACTGCAGGTGCAGACGGCGGGCGGCGAGTCCTCTGCCCTTGGTCAGGCCGTGCGCGTAGCGGTCGACCGTCGCGGTGGCGTGCACCGTGACCTCGTCGCCGTCCTCGGCGATGTCGGTGACGGTCAGCTCGACCGGGGCGGCGACGCCGCGGGCGGTGAGCGTGCCGCGGACCAGCCATCCTTGACCGGCGCGGACCAGGGCGGTGGAGGCGAACGTGAGGTGCGGGTGGCGGTCGACGTCGAGGTAGCCCGGCGACTTGACGACCTTGTCGCGGCCGGCGCTGGCGGACTGGAAGCTGTCGGCGACCAAGGTGGCTTCGACGGTGGACGCGGCGGGTTCCGCGGCGATGATGACCTGCCCGTCGAGCATGGCCAGGGAGCCGGTGACCTTGCCCAGCCCGAACAGGTGGCGGGTCGTGAACGTGGTGCCCGAGCGCGCCGGGTCGATCTGGTAGGTCCCGGCGGCAGGAAGCGAGACGGCAGGGGCGGTGGAGTTCGGTGTGCTGGAGGTCGTCATGAGAGCTTCCTGTCGCTTGGTGAGCCCGACGCCCCCTGCTGAGGGCGTCACGAGCACTTCCGGTCCTGTACCGTACCGTCTCGTAAGTCAACCTGATCGGGGAGCAGGAGTTGTGACGACACCGTCGAGACCGGTGACCGCTGCGGCGACGCGTACGGGGCGGCCGCGGGACGCCAGCCGTGACCGGGAGCTGATCGAGGCCACCCAGGACCTGCTGGTCGAGGTCGGGTACGACCGGCTGACCATCGACGCCGTCGCCAGCCGGATCGGGGCAGGCAAGGCGACGGTCTACCGGCGCTGGCCGAACAAGACCGCTCTGGTCGTGGACGCCGTCAGTGCGCTGTGCGGCTCCCAACCGCCGCCGGCCACCGGCACCCTGCGCGGCGACCTGCTGGCCCTGGCCGAGCAGTTCGTGGGCTCCGACGCCCGCCGCACCGAGGTCATCGCCGGGCTGCTCACCGCCATGACCCATGACGAGCAGCTGCGGGCGAGCGCCAGCGAGGCGATCGGCCGGCCCCGGATGGCGCAGTTCGCCGACGTCATCCGCGCCGCGGTCGAACGCGGCGAGGCTCGGGACTGCGACATCGCCCTGATGAGCGTCATCCTCCCGGGCCTGTGCTTCCACCGGGTCGCCGCCCTAGGCGCGCCGATGGACGCGGCCTTCGTCGAGAAGGTCATCGACGGGGTGCTCCTGCCCCTCCTCCTCGAGCAGCCCCGGCCGCACACCGACTGACCCAGCTCGCCGACGCCCCGAGCCGCCGAGGCTTCCAGCCGTCCCCGATGGAAGGTCACACGGGACAGTCGAAAGGCCCCCACGTGCCTGTGGGAGCGGTGCGCCTACCCCCTGGTTGCCGGCCCCAGGACGCCTCGCAGGGCCTCCAGTGCACCCGGGACCGTCGCGTACCAGTTGTTCGTCCCGCGCTTCTCGACGCTGACGAGGCCGGCCTCGCGCAGGATCTTCAGGTGGTGGCTGACGGTCGGCTGGCTCCTGCCGACCGGCCCGACGAGGTCGCAGACGCAGACCGCGCCGGCCGTACTGGTCGCCAGCAGGCTCAGCAGCCGCAGCCGCACCGGGTCGCCGAGCGCGGCGAAGCCCTTCGCGAGAGTCCGTGCGTCGGCGTCGCCCAGCGCGCTCGCCTGGATCGGCGCGCAACACGCCACCGCCGACGGCAGGTCCAGCAACTCGAGCCCCACGACCACGACGACCTCCACGACAATCATTGACATCTGTCGATGGGTGCGTACCTTCAGTCCATCGAACATCGTCGATGCTACCCCTGGGGGTCCGCATGTCCCGCATCCAGCTCGCCCTGAACGTCGACGACCTCGAGGAGGCGGTCACCTTCTACAGCAAGCTGCTGGGTACCGGCCCGGCCAAGCGCAAGACCGGCTACGCGAACTTCGCCGTCGCCGAGCCGCCGCTCAAGCTGGTGCTGCTGGAGAACCCCGGCAGGGGCGGCAGCATCAACCACCTCGGGGTCGAGGTCGCCGACAGCGCCACTGTCCACGCCGAGATCGCCCGGCTGACCGGCGAGGGCCTGTTCACCGACGAGGAGATCGGCACCACCTGCTGCTTCGCCACACAGGACAAGGTGTGGGTCACCGGCCCCGCCGGGGAGCGCTGGGAGGTCTACACGGTCCTCGCCGACAGCGACACGTTCGGCACCAGCCCCAAGACCCTCGTCGACGCCGGCCTCGCCCCCGAAGGCAGCGCCTGCTGCGGCACGACCCAGGCCGGCGCCACCGCCGGGGACCGCGCCGCGGCCGCTTGTTGCTGACCGCCGCACCCGCAGCTCCACAGCCGTCGTGGAGCAGTCCTAGGACGTCCCGCTACTGCTCCCCGTCGCGCAAGGGCGTCGAGAGGACCCTGCCCCGGGCAACACCCAGCGCGGAGTGGGTGCCGTCGTGCATGGACCCCCAGCCGTCGATGAGCGCGGAGCCACGGTCGGCGACCGAGGTGCTGCGTGGGTAGAGCAGCTGCAGCGCCTCACTGACGACGAGCATGTCGTCGGAGAAGTCAAGGGCGGCATCGACGAGTCCCGCGGTGAGGAAGCGCTCGTGGCCCTCTCGCCAGTGCGCCAGGGAGCGGTCGCCCGCACCCTCGGCACGGGCGTGGTCCTCCCCCACCTCGGAGACGGGCAGACGTCGACCGCGGTGGTGCGAACAAGCCCGCGAGGATGCCTGGCGCCGTCGAGGATGATCAAGAACTCGCCGGGACGGGCAGCTCCTCGCCCTCGACCTCGTACGCCCAGTGGGCGCTGGCCGTCGCCGTCTTCGTGCCGTCGAGCACGAGGCCGAGCAGTTCGTCGGCTCGCTCAGATGTCGCGCCGAAGGACCACGCAGGCGGCGGTACGACGCGCGTCGCGCTCGCCCCGGCGTCAACGGACAAGCTGCCCGCTCGGGCGCTGCTGTGCGCCGTCTCCCAGAAGCGCACCTCCTGCCGTCGTCGCTTGTCGCGCCGAGACCGGGCTCATCGGCGTCCATGCCCGCAGTCCGCCGCCAGAAGATCGGCCGTTGACCGCAGGTCATGGTCGCGGGCTGGGGCCTGTGGCTCGTGTGAGTCCTTCTCGAAGAGGGCTCGATCTGGCCTCCTCGCCACCGGTCGACGACCTGACGGTCGCGTGGATGACCGGGGTCCCGTATGCCGACCGTCGATCGAACCCCGCAGCAACTCCGGCCGTCGTCACGACCGCCGTTCCTATAGAGGAACGTCTCCCGGCACACGCCCGGGCTGTGCCGGTGGCCGAACGGGAGCAGGACGCCACCCCACTCGCGATCCTGTACGGAGCGTGCGGCTGGGCGACGAGAGGCGGCTGAGTGCGGCGTTGATGGCGTCGACGGTGGCGCGGGGGTCGGCCACGGTCAGGTACAGGCGCTGGTACTTCTCCTGCTCGAGCTGGACCACGATGGTTCGGCGGTGTCCTGAGCGGCGACCGGAGACGTTCCAGAAGCAGGTGGCGCCGTCCCTGGTGAACGTGCCGGACCACTTGCCGGGTACGGCCAGGCCAGGGTGACGCAGTCCCTTGGGCTCGGCGGCGACGTCGGGGTCGACGGTGGCTCCGCGTACGTGCGTCAGCGGGATGGTGAGCCGGCGGGTGAGGGACCACATCTTGTCCAGCCCGATGGGCTCGACGAGGAGTGCGTCGGCGGTGAGGGTGATGACGGTGCTCATGGTCCTGAGTCCTCACTGAGCTGGGTGGGATCGATGCGGGCACGTGCCAGGAGCCGACGGCCCAGGAGCAGCGCGGCGTGCTCGGGTCCGGTCTGCTGGGTGAGCGCGCGCACGACGAGGGCTCGGACTTCCTCGTCGCGCGGCGCGAGCTCGAGGGTGGCGACCAGGAGCAGGTCGAGGAGTACGGCATCGGCCGGGTCGGTGCTCGATCCAGCTGGGGGACTGATCGTGGTGTCAGCCGGATCGACCCCCTCGCCGTCCGGGTCGCTCGTCGCGACGTCAGGCCCGGCAAGTGCGGGGAGGTGAGCGCGCAGGGCGGTGAGGAACAGGCCCCGCTTGCTGCCGAATGCCTGGTAGAGGCTGCCGCGGTGCAGGCCGGTGGCTTGGAGCAGGTCATCGACTGAGGTGGCTTGGTAGCCGAGGTCGGTGAAGGCGGTGCTGGCTGCAGCGACGACGGTGTGCTCGTCGAAGCTGCGGAGGCGACCCATGACGACCACCATGGATCAACCTGACCGATCAGTCAAGAACGACTGGTCAAGAAGGTCGAGGTGGTCGAGGTGGTCGAGGTGGTCGAGGGCGCCCACGTCCCGACAGCCGACCGCCTGCTGGCACGCCGCGGCCGCTGGACATCGCGGTCCAGCCCCGAACGAGAACGGTCGTCGCCGCCCAGGTCTTTCGCCTCTGCCCGGGGACCTCGGCGCCTGCGCACGATGCGCCTACGACCACCACCGGAGGCAAGCATGAGCAAGGCAGTCCTCGACAGCTCGACCACGACACGACGGCACGACCCGGAGCGACTGCAGCGCTTCCCGACGATCCCGGAGGACCGCTCCAGCCGCGCCGTGCGCTACCTGTCGGCGGCTGCCCGGCTGTCACTGGGCTGGATCTTCCTGTGGGCGTTCCTCGACAAGGTGTTCGGCTGGGGTCGCGCGACTGCGGCCGGCAAGGGCTGGATCGACGGCGGCTCACCGACCGCGGGGTTTCTCGGCAACGCCACGGCCGGGCCGTTCAAGGGCGTGTACGGCGCCATCGCCGGCGCCGGCTGGGCCGACGCGCTGTTCATGCTCGGGCTGCTGGGCATCGGTGCGGCGCTGATGCTCGGGGTCGCCATGCGCGTCGCGTCAGCGGCCGGAGCACTGCTGCTCGTCCTCATGTGGACAGCCGTGCTGCCGCCGGAGACCAACCCGTTCATGGACGACCACCTGGTGTACGCGCTGTTCCTGGGCGTGCTGTGCCTGACCCACGCCGGACGGACCCTCGGCCTCGGCCGTCGGTGGGAGCAGCTGGCACTGGTCCGCAGGTTCCCGGCGCTCGCCTGAGCGGCAAGCAGCCCGCCGGCACGCCCTCGCTCGATGGGGTCGGGGCCTGCGTCCTCGTCGACACCGTGCTCCGCCCACGACCTGTTCAGGACCACCAGCCTTCGGAGGCAAGCATGAGCACCACGAAACAGCAGAACCGGCACCCGCAGGTCGCGGAGCACGCCGGCCTGAGAGGTCTGCTCCTGACGGCCGGCGTCGCCGTGACCGGTGCGCTCGGCTACGGCATCGCCGTCGGGCTGGCCCGAGCCACGGAGTACGCCGAGAAGGTCGAGGAGGACGCGTACTGCCACCCGACGGACGTCCGCGCTCGAGCTGACAGGCTGCCGCCCGAGCCTGTGGCGAACGACAGCTGATCCGGGTTCTTGTGGCGCTGCCGGCGGGGGAGAGGGCGGCTCCCGCCACCGGCCCAGGACCGAACATCGGGGCGCGGTGGTCTCGTAGGGACGACAGCCGGGCGGTGCAGCCGGGTCTTTCGGCCCTGGTCGGCGGGGGGCGGCGCACCGAGCGTGGGGGAGTGATGACGAAGCGCCAGCTCGCTCTGACCACCGCCACCTTCGACGCCTGGCCCAGCGAGTGCGCGGTCCTGGCCCCTGACGGCATGGTCCTGGCCGTCAACGCCGCCTGGCGCACCTTCGCCGAACAGAACGGCGCCGGCGCGCGGTGCGGCCCGGGCACGAACTACCTCGACGTGACCGACAGGGCTGCCGCCTCCGGGGACGAGGTCGCCGCAACGGTCGCGGCAGCGCTGAGCGCGGTCTTCTCGGGCAACGCGCCGACGGCCCGCATCGACTACCCCTGCCACTCACCACAGCAGCAGCGCTGGTTCCGGCTGAACGCGCGGCCCCTGCCCCGCCGGCACGGCGTCCTGCTCGTGCACGACGACATCACCGATCTCGTGGTCCAGCGCCAGCACCAGCACCAGGCCGCGCCACTGGCCCTCGGTGCGTTGTCACTGAGTGCCCTACCGGCGCTCGCCCGAGCCAGCAGCGGGCGGGCGGCCTGAGGTCGTCGACGTGCGCGGCGGGTGCGGAGACGAAGGCCGCGGGCGGAAGTCCTCAGCACGGCGCGCGCTCCTCGCCGCTCCCGCGGACGGCGCCTTCTGCGCCTTCGGCCCCTCCCGCCCGTCTGCGCAAGTGGGAGGGTCGCGGCGTGAGCAGCCCTGCGGAGCCGACCCGGACGACGGTGTTCCTCGTGGACGACCACGAGCTGGTCCGCAGAGGCGTCGCGGAGCTGCTCGAGGCGGAGACCGACCTGCAGGTCGTCGGTGAGGCAGCCAGCGTCGGGGAGGCGCTGGTACGGATCCCGCTCGTCCGGCCGCAGGTCGCGGTCCTGGACGTGCGGCTGCCGGACGGCAACGGCGTCGAGCTGTGCCGTGACCTGCGGGCCCTGCTGCCCGAGCTGGTCTGCGTGATGCTGACGTCGTTCCCCGACGACCACGCCCTGCTGGACGCGGTGCTGGCCGGTGCCGCCGGCTACGTCCTCAAGGACATCCGGGGTGCCGACCTGGTGGGAGCGGTCCGCACCGTCGCCGCGGGGGGCAGCCTGCTGGACTCGCACGCGACGTCGCTGGTCCGGCAGCGGTTGAGCGCGCCGGAGCCGCCGGACGTCCTGGCACAGCTGTCCGTGCAGGAGCACCGAGTCCTCGTGCTCGTCGGGGAAGGCCTGACGAACCGGCAGATCGCCGCCGGCATGTCCCTGGCCGAGAAGACCGTGAAGAACTACGTCAGCAACGTGCTCAGCAAGCTCGGACTGCAGCGGCGCACCCAGGTGGCCGTCCTGGCGACCGAGCTCCGGCAGCCGGTGCCGTGACCGTCAGGGGGCTGCAGGCGCTCCCGCTCGAGGGACCTCCCACGTCACCCGGGTGCCCCCGAGCTGTCCCCGGTCCAGGCGCAGGCCGCCGCCGAGCTGCGCTGCGCGGCTCTCGAGGTTGCGCAGGCCGCTGTGCGAGCCGCCCGGCCCGATCCCGACCCCGTCGTCCTCCACCACGACCCGCAGGCTGCCCCGGCTGAGCGCGACGCTCACCTCGACCTGGGAGGCCTGCGCGTGCCGGGCGGCGTTCGACAGCGACTCCCGGACCGTGGCCAGCGCATGCTCGCCGACCTCCGCGCTGACCAGCGTGTCCAGCTGCCCGTCCAGGCGCAGGGCGGGCGCGAAGCCCAGGTGCTGGGTGCCGGCGTCCACGACCTCGAGCAGCCGGGCCCGCAGCGAACGGTCACCTCCGGTGGGAGCCTGCAGCCCGTAGATCGTCGAGCGCAGCTCCCGGATGGTCGCGTCCAGGGCCGACGGCGAGGTCCACCCGGGCCGTCGCCCCGTCAGGGTCCTTGGGGATCAGACGCATGGCACTCTGCAGCCGCATCCCGGTGGCGAACAGGCGCTGGATGACGAGGTCGTGCAGGTCCCGGCCGATCCGGTCCCGGTCCGCCAGCACGGCGCCCTGCTCGGCGGCGTCGCGCCGGTCCGCCAGCTCCAGGGCCACCGCGGCCTGCGCCGCGAAGCCCTGCAGGTCGTCGACCAGCAGCGGGTCCGGAGGCGTCGCCCACAGGGCCGCCAGCGCCCCGCGGCACGGTGCGCCGGACGGACCGAGGGGCACGGCGAAGCCGCTCAGGCCGCCGCTGGCGGCCGAGCAGGGCTGGCCCTGCATCAGCACCGGCCGCAGCGCGTCGAGGAGCGCCCGGTCCTGCACCGGACCGAGCGCGCCGCTGGACGCCGCGACGCGCACCGCGTCGCCGTCGCCCAGGGCGATCAGGACGCCGTCCGCCGCCAGCACGGTCAAGGACGTCGCCACCAGCAGCTCGAGGACGTCCTCCCGCCGCGTCCCGGACAGCAGCGAGGTCGAGATGGACCTGCCTGCCTCCCGCCAGGCGCTGCCGCGGCGGGCCTGCTCGTACAGCCGTGCGTTGCGCACAGCGACGCCGGCCGCGACGGCCAGGGTCACCAGGACCTCCTCGTCGCCAGCCGTGAACTCGGTGCCGTCGAGCTTGTTGGTCAGGTACAGGTTGCCGAACACGACGTCCCCGACCCGGACGGGGACACCGAGGAACGTGCCCATCTCGGGGTGGCCCGGCGGGAAGCCGACCGACCGCGGGTGCTCAGCCAGCTCACGCAGTCGCAGCGGCTCGGGCGCCAGCAGGAGCTCACCGAGCACTCCCAGCCCGCTCGGCGGCGCTCCGATCGCGGCGCTGGCAGTCGCATCGATCCCGACCGTGATGAACTCGCTGAGCCCGTCACCCTGCGTGTCCACGACCCCGAGCGCCCCGTGCCGGGCCTGCACCAGGGTGACGGCGGCCTCAACGATGTGCCGCAGCACCACGGGCAGCTCGAGGTCGCTCCCGACCGCGCGCACCGCCTCCAGGAGCCGCCCCAGGGACTCACCCGCCGGCGGCGAACCCCCATACGAGGGCGGCGCCCCACCCGCGCTGCTCACGTGTACCTCCTGGTCCTGCCGTCGGCAGGGTCGGGTCCTGCCGCCGGCAGGGTCGGGGCCATCATCCCGGACCCGCAGGACGTCGACAGCGCTGCAGCACCCGCGGGCGTCCCGTGGGCAGGACTCCTGCCCCGGCTGTCCACCGGTGACAGCGGATCCGTACCGCCCAGGGCGTCGGTGTGCGCGGCCGTCAGCGTGCCGTGGGGACCGGCCGGTCGTGCGGCACCTGTACGGCGGCGCCGGCCCGGCGGCCGTCGACGAGCTCGAGAGGGATGCGGACCACCTCCTCGCACACCTGCGCCAACCCCGAGGCACGCAGCTGCTGCGCCCACGGTGGTGGCACGACGTCGCGCAGGCGGCGCAGCGAGACGGGGTCGCTCACCAGGGAGGTGGAGCCGATGACGACGACGCTCCAGCCGTAGCGACCCTGCACGTCCACGTCGTCGGCCTGGAAGGCGACGACGGCACCGGCGTCGGCCGCCTGCCAGGCCGGCGAGCCCCGGCTGGTGAGCAGGTAGACGGCGTCGGGCAGCAGCACGAAGTTCAGCGGCCACACCGCGGGCAGGGCGTTGGCGGTGTGCACCAGGCGCCCCATCGCCACGCTCCCCAGCAGCGCGAGGCACTCGCTGCGCTCGAGCGCGATGTTGCCGTGCTCATCGGTCGCGCCGTCCATCGGCGCGCGGCCCTCGCCCGTCGGTGTCACAGGTGACCGGCGGACTCGAACGCCGGTGGGCGGGGTGCCGCGACGAGGCGACGGCCGGTGACGCGGTGCGGGATCAGCCTCAGGAAGTGGTCGTGGTGTCCCGGCGCCCAGGGCGTCCTCGCCACCTCCTGGGTGCGCTGTGCGAGCGCGCTGGAGTGCCGGTCGGTGACCTCCTCCGCGAGGCCCCTGACCAGCACGCTCCACCCCGTCTGCGTCAGCGGGTCGACCTGGTCGACCTCCAGGGTGACGTTGGCGTGCTGGGCGGCGTCGAGCTTGCTGCCGGGCTTGCTGCGCAGGACCACCACGCCGTGGTCGGGCGCGTAGTTCACGGGCACGATCACGGGATACCCGTCGACCACCACGCCGAGGCGGCCCACCTGCTGGGTCGCCAGCAGCAGCAGGCACTCCTCGTGCGTGAGCTCCTCCAAGCGCGGGCCGTCCTGGTCCTGGTCGGAGTCGGTCCCCGGTCGCCGGTCGTTGCTGCTCGGAATGGTCAGGACGTCGGCGACCGGCCGGCGGCCGGTGGTCGGGGAGCCCGCGCCGGCGGGGTAGCCCACCCGCAGCAGCATCTGGGGGCGCCCCATCAGACCGAGCTCGGTGACCAGACGCGCACGCAGGCCGGGGAGCTCCAGCACCTGGGTCTGCGGGTTCGCGACCAGCCCGGCCGCGGTCGCGGTCAGCAGGACCCGGGCCAGGGCGGCGCCGGCCCGTGCCCAGTCCTCCGGCGAGTCGCCGTCGGTGCTCAGCAGCAGCAGCAGGGGGTGCTCGGCCGTCGGCGGGTCGAGCTGGGCGACGGGCGGCCCGTCCTGCGGCTCGAAGTCGCGCAGCGACAAGGAGGAGCCGCGGACGCTCCCGTGATCGGGCAGAGCACCGGCGGGCAGGCCCTCGTCGGGGTGCGGGCCGGGGCGCACCCATGTCGCCTGCTCCTCGCGCAGCACCGCATCGGACCGCTGCGACTGATCGGCGCGCGCGACCAGCACCTGGAGCATGAGGACCCGGTCGGGCTGCTGCTCGGCGACCAGGTACGCGCCGTCCTGGCGCGCGGCGTCCGCCAGCTCGGCGACGAGTGCGGCCGGCACGGGCGTGGGGGCGAACGCGGTGCGGTCGGTGTGGCGCAGGCGTACGGCCTCGAGCAGCCGCACCTCGAGCGGTGTCGCGGGCGACGGTGCGGAGACGGTCAGCGTCGCCACGTGGTCGGGGTCGTCCGGGCTGGCGGCGAGGTCCAGGTCGCAGCTCAGGCCGAGGCCGCGCACCGCCAGCTGGGCGTGGGCGGCAGCCCCGCCGCAGGACAGGACGAGCTCGCGCCCCAGCGGGTCCTGCGCGGTGAGCTGCCGCTGCCGGTCGGCGCGCACGCGGATCGTGTCGCCGTCGACCTCGAACAGCCACGGCTGCGTGTTGTGCACCGACGGCGCGCGCACGGCGACCTCGAGGACGCGGGCGACCTGCTCGCGCGTGAGCGCAGGTCCGGGCTCACCCATGGGGCGCCTCGGCAGGCTGCGAGCCGCGGACGACCACGACGGGGCAGGGGGAGTGCGTGACGCAGTGCAGCCCCACCGAGCCCAGCAGCATGCCGCTGAGCTCGCCGTGCCCGCGCGACCCCACGACCAGCAGGTCCGCGCCGTCCGCGGCCTCCAGCAGGACGCGCGCCGCGTAGCCCTCCCCGACGAAGGAGTGCACGGTGACGTCCTCCGCTCCGGGCACCTCCCCGACCGCGGCAGCCACAGCCTTCTCCAGCACCTCCAGAGTGGGACCGGCCAGGTCGAAGCCGGAGACGTCGACGTAGGCCCCGAAGCCCATCGCGCCGCTGACCAGCGCGGGCGTCTGCCAGCTGGCGACCGCGTCGAGGTCCGCGGCGAGCAGGACGGCCTGCCGCAGCGCCCACACCAGGGCCTGATCGCCGCACGGTGAGCCATCGACTCCGACCACGACCCGCGGTCGGACGACGGCGGCCTGCGGGTGCGGAGCGGCGGATGGGGAAGTGGACATGGGGGGCCTCCGGGCGTTGCGGGCGGCCGCCGGCTCACCCGGGACCGTCGCCACTGACGCTAGAGACACACATCCCACGGCGGCAGAGGCAAAGGTCCCGTCTGCCCCCCAACAACGAGTGGGCGCCCGGGTCACCGCTCGGACACGTCGGTCCGCTGCAGCGCTGTCAGCAGACGAAGTCAGGTCGCTCACGAGGTCGTCCGGCTCGTCTGCGGCACGTGAGGAGTTCCGCACGAGTACGGGAACATGGTCATCGGGTGTGCCCGCGCGTGCGGTTCGCCTCCTGCCACTCGGGCGCATCGGGCAGCACGCGGCGGGCAACGACTTCCAGGGCCAGGGCCAGGGCGTCGGTGGTGGTGCCGCGCAGCACTGCCTGCGCACGCAGCCGCTGCCGGGCGTCGACCGGGCCGACGCCCAGCGCCGCCGTGATCATCTCACTGGCCCGGTGGACCTCGATCCGCTCGAGCGAGCCGTGCTCGTGGTGGGTCCTGGGCACACCCACGACGTGCGGAGGTCTCGCCGTCGATCGAGCAGCCACGCCGTCGACGAGGTCCATGGTCACTGCACCTGGCGCTCCACCACCGCGGTGACGCGCACCCCGAAGTCGCCGTCGATGACCACGACCTCGCCGCGGGCGACGAGGCAGCCGTTGACGAGGACGTCCACGGGCGCGTCGGCGGCCCGGTCCAGCTCGAGCACGGCGCCGGGCCCGAGGGCGAGCAGCTCGCGCAGGGGCAGCTTGACCCGGCCGAGCTCGACGGCGAGCTCGACCTGCACGTCGGCGAGCAGCCGCAGGTCGCGGACGGTGCCGGCGGCGGTGCCGGCGCCCAGCTCGGGCAGCTCGGGCAGGTCCAGCGGCGGCAGGTCGGTGGCGTCCGGTCCCATCCGCGGCGCACCGCGGCCCGACGGCGTGCGCGGGGCCGGGACCTCGAGGGCGGGCTCCGGTGCCGCAGCGACGACGGGGGGAGGGGCGACCTCCTCCGCGAGGGGCTCCGGCGGCGCGGGCACGGCGCCCGGGTCGGGCACGCCCACCGTCCCGGCCAGGACGTCGGCGAACTCCTCGGGCAGCGTCAACGGGCCGACCTCTCCGAGCGGGGTGCCGGCAGCGCGCGGCACCGGGATGGGCGGGACAGGGGCACGACCCCTCTTCGTCGCCGGCCCGGCACGCCTTGAGCCTGCGCGGCCCGGCACTGAACCGTCCGGCCCAGCGGGACCGCGGCAGCGGCTCCTGCGGGAGGGGTGGTGGTGCGCACCTGGCCCACTCGGGCCCCCCTCGACCTGATCACGACCGGGACTCCAGTCGCGGGCCGGGGCGCCGAAGCAGGGAGGGCACACCACCCCACTGTCCCGGAGGACGCGTTGAACGACATGGACGAGATCGTCCAGGAGTTCCTGGTCGAGAGCCACGAGAACCTGGACCAGCTGGACCAGGACCTCATCGCGCTCGAGCAGTCGCCTGACAGCCGCGACCTGCTGGGCAGCGTCTTCCGGACGATCCACACGATCAAGGGCACCAGCGGGTTTCTGGCGTACGGCCGGCTCGAGGCGGTCACCCACGTCGGCGAGAACCTGCTGTCCCGCCTGCGCGACGGCGAGCTGCTCCTCACCCCCGACATCACCAGCGCGCTGCTGGACATGGTCGACGCCGTCCGCGGCCTGCTCGCCGCCATCGAGGCCACCGGCGGCGAGGGCGACGCCGACCACGACGCGCTGGTCGCGCGGCTCACCGAGCTGCAGACCACCCGCGCGCCGCAGCCCGAGGCGCCCGCCGCCCCGGCCGACGCGCCCCTGCTCGGCGAGGTGCTGGTCGCCGAGGGCCTGGTCACCCCGGACGACGTCACGTCCGCCGTCCTCGACCAGGACCTCGACGGCGGGGCCGGCCGGATCGGCGAGCTGCTCGTGGCGTACGGCGCCGTGGAGCACGGTGACGTCGACAAGGCGCTGCAGACCCAGTCCGACGTCGGCAGGGCCCAGCCGGACCCGAAGCCCCGGCCGGACGGCGCCGCGGACGCCGCACCCGAGCGCCGCGGCGTCGCCGACAGCAGCGTGCGCGTCGACGTGGACCTGCTCGACGCCCTCATGAACCTCGTCGGGGAGCTCGTGCTCACCCGCAACCAGATCGTCCAGCACGCCTCCACGCGCGCCGACGCCGACCTGGTGCGCGCCTCGCAGCGGCTGAACCTCATCGCCAGCGAGCTGCAGGAGGGCGTCATGAAGACGCGCATGCAGCCCATCGACCACGTGTGGCAGAAGGTGCCGCGCGTCGTGCGCGACCTGTCGCTGCAGTGCGGCAAGCAGGTCCGCGTGGAGATGGAGGGCCGCGAGACCGAGCTCGACCGCACGATCCTCGAGGCGACCAAGGACCCGCTCACCCACCTCGTGCGCAACGCGGTGGACCACGCGATCGAGACGCCCGAGGAGCGCGTGCGCCTCGGCAAGCCCGCCGAGGGCCGGCTGCTGCTGCGCGCGTTCCACGAGAGCGGCCAGGTCATCATCGAGATCGTCGACGACGGCAAGGGCATCGACCCCGACGTCATCGGGCCCAAGGCCGTGCAGAAGGGGCTCGTCACCGCCGAGCAGCTGGCGCGGATGAGCCCGCGCGAGGTCACCGCGCTCATCTTCTCGCCCGGCTTCTCCACCGCCGCCGCCGTCACCAACGTGTCCGGCCGCGGCGTCGGCATGGACGTCGTCAAGACCAACATCGAGCGGATCGGCGGGACGATCGACGTCCAGAGCCGGGTCGGTGCCGGCACGACGTTCCGGATCAAGATCCCGCTGACGCTGGCCATCATCCCGGCGCTCACGGTCACCTGCGCCACGGACCGGTACGCGATCCCGCAGGTCAACCTGCTGGAGCTGGTGCGGCTGGAGGGCGACGGCCTCGCCGCGCTCGAGCAGATCCAGGGCGCGCCGGTGTACCGGCTGCGCGGCAACCTGCTGCCGCTGGTCTACCTCGACCGCGAGCTCGGCGTCGGACCCGGCCAGCTCGACCGCACCCGCAGCACCGTCTACATCCTGGTGCTGCAGGCCGAGGAGCGGCAGTTCGGCCTGGTCGTCGACGACGTCGTGGACACCGAGGAGATCGTCGTCAAGCCGCTCGGCAAGCAGCTCAAGGGCATCCCGGCGTACGCCGGCGCCACGATCCTCGGGGACGGGCGCGTCGCGCTGATCCTGGACGTGCTGGCCCTCGCGCAGCAGGCCAACGTGCTCACCGCCGGCCGCGACCGCGGGCTCGGCGAGCGCGTCGGGCGGGGCGGCCACGCCGACGCCGACGTCGAGGCGCTGCTGGTCGCCGGCCTCGGCGGGGGCCGCCGCCTGGGCATCCCGCTGGCCATGGTGACCCGCCTCGAGGAGTTCCCGCTCACGACGGTGGAGCGCTCGGGCACCCGCGAGGTCGTGCAGTACCGCGGGCAGATCCTGCCGCTGGTGCGGCTGGACGCGTTCCTCGGCGGCTGGTCGGACCGCGTCGAGGGCGACGCGCCGCTGCACGTCGTCGTCTACAGCGACGGCGACCGCAGCGTCGGCCTGGTCGTCGACGAGATCCTCGACATCGCCGAGGAGGCGATCGTCGCCCGCAGCGAGTCCGACGAGCACGGCCTGCTCGGCTCGGCCGTCGTGCAGGGCCACATCACCGAGCTGCTCGACGTCCGCGCGGCGATCGTCGCCGCGGACCCCCACTTCTACGACTCGACCGTGGAGGCCTGAGATGACCACGACGACCACGCGGACCACGCGACCGGGCACGCCGGCCACGCGCACGCAGCAGTTCACGACCTTCCGGCTCGAGGGCCACCTGTTCGGGGTCGAGGTCGAGACGGTGCAGGAGGTCCTGCGCTACCAGGTCTCCACCCGGGTGCCGCTGGCCCCGCCGGCCGTGGGCGGGCTCATCAACCTGCGCGGCCAGGTCATCACGGCGCTGGACCTGCGCCGCCGGCTGGGCATGCCGGACCGCGCCGAGGACGCGCTGCCCATGAACGTCGTGGTGCGCACCGAGGACGGCGCGGTCAGCCTGCTGGTCGACCAGATCGGCGAGGTCATCGAGACCGACGCGGCGCACTTCGAGGTGCCGCCGGACACCGTCACCCCGGCCGCCCGCGAGCTCATCCGGGGCGCGTACAAGCTCGACAACGCGCTGCTGCTGGCCCTCGACGTGCCGCGCGCCGTCGAGCTCTAGACCCCTTCCCCGACCCCTCCCGAGCACCAGGAGTCCCACCGTGAGCAGCACCACGTCCGACCGCTCCCCCCTGCGCTGGTTCGCCGACCGGCGCGTCGGCACCAAGATCATGGTCGCCGTCCTCGCCGCGGTGCTGACCGCGCTGTCGGTGGGGGTGCTGGCGATCAGCAGCCTGCGCTCGCTGAGCGCCAGCGCCACCGACATCTACCAGGAGGGCGTGGTGCCCGTCCGGGCGGTCGCCGCGGCCGGGCTGGCCCAGGACCAGGCGCGGCGCGAGCTGCTCAGCGTGCTCACCAGCCAGACGCCCGCGGACGTCGAGGACAACCGGCGGGACGTCGCCGAGGAGACCGAGGCGTTCGCCCAGGCCCTCGACGTCTACCGAGAGCACGCCGTGGAGCAGGGCGGCGGCCGCGTGGAGCTCGTCGGGCAGGTCGAGCAGGCCTGGGACGAGTACGTGACGTTCCGGGACGCCACGCTGCTCCCGCTGGCCGCGAAGGGCGACGTCGCTGGGTTCGCCACCGCCAGCGCCGGTCGGGCGGCGGAGGACGTCGAGCAGGTCGAGGTCGGCCTCGGCGAGCTCGCCGCGTTCGAGGACCGCGACTCCGCGGCCCGCCGCGACGAGGCGGGCGCCGTGGCCGGCAAGGCCGTCGGCAGCACCGTCGGCCTGCTCGTCGCGGGCCTGCTCGCCTCGGTCGCGCTGGCCCTGTTCGCCACCAGCCTCGTCACCCGTCCGCTGGCCCGGGTGTCGGCGGTCCTCAAGGGCATGGCGGCCGGCGACCTCACGCAGTCGACCGGGGTGGACAGCCGCGACGAGGTGGGCCGCATGGCCGCCGACCTCGACGTCGCCACGGCCTCCGTGCGCACCGCCGTCCAGGCGCTCGCCCGCTCCGCCTCGACCCTCGCCGGCTCCTCGGAGGAGCTGACCAGCACCTCGATGCAGATCGCGGCGTCCGCCGAGCAGGCCAGCGCCCAGAGCAGCGTCGTCTCGGCCGCGGCCGAGCAGGTGTCGCGCAACGTGCAGACCGTGGCGACCGGCGCCGAGGAGATGGGCGCCAGCATCCGGGAGATCGCCCAGAACGCCAACGAGGCCGCCCGGGTGGCCGGCTCGGCGGTGGAGGTCGCCGCCGCCACGGACGAGACGGTCCGCAAGCTGGGGGCCTCGTCGGCCGAGATCGGCAGCGTGGTCAAGGTCATCACCTCGATCGCGGAGCAGACCAACCTGCTGGCGCTGAACGCCACCATCGAGGCGGCCCGGGCGGGGGAGGCCGGCAAGGGCTTCGCGGTCGTCGCCAACGAGGTCAAGGAGCTGGCGCAGGAGACGGCCAAGGCGACCGAGGACATCAGCCGCCGGATCGTCGCCATCCAGGGCGACACCGCCGGCGCCGTCGAGGCGATCGGCCAGATCGCCCAGGTCATCGGCCAGATCAACGACTACCAGACGACGATCGCCTCGGCGGTGGAGGAGCAGACCGCGACGACGAACGAGATGTCGCGGTCGGTCGCCGAGGCCGCGACGGGCAGCACCGAGATCGCCGCCAACATCACCGGGGTCGCGCAGGCCGCGGCGAGCACCACCGACGGCGTCGGCGACAGCCAGCGCGCCGCCAACGACCTGGCGCAGATGAGCGCCGAGCTCGACGCGCTCGTGCGCCGGTTCACCGTCTGACCTCGAGGACCGCGCTCCGCGTGCCGAGACCCCGTACGCGGAGCGCCCGCCCGCCCCACCCGTCCCACCCTGACCTGACCCTGGCCCCCAGCAGATCGGAACCTGCAGTGCACGCGATGGTGATCGACGACAGCCGGGCGATGCGGATGATCCTCTCCCGCATCCTGCGCGGTGCCGGCTACGAGGTGATCGAGGCCGGGGACGGCGCTGCGGCGCTGGAGGCCCTGGCGGCGGCACCCGAGGTCCCGGTGCTCGCCCTGATCGACTGGAACATGCCGGTGATGAACGGCCTGGAGTTCGTGCAGGCCGTCCGCGCGCGGCCCGACCTGCGCGGCATGACGCTCATGATGGTCACGACCGAGAGCGAGCACTCCCAGATCGTCCGGGCGCTGGCGGCCGGCGCGCACGAGTACGTGCTCAAGCCGTTCACGCCGGACGCCATCACCGACAAGCTCAGCCTGCTCGGGCTGGCGGCCTGACATGGGGCTCATCAACGTCCTCGTGGTCGACGACAGCGTCGTCGTCCGCAAGATCGTCACCAACGTGCTGGGCACCGACCCGGCGCTCGCGGTGGTCGGCACCGCCGCCAACGGCCAGATCGCGCTGAGCAAGCTGCTGCAGGTCGCCCCCGACGTGGTCACGCTCGACGTCGAGATGCCGGGGATGAACGGCATCGAGACGCTGCGCGAGATCCGCCGGACGCACCCGCGCCTGCCGGTCATCATGTTCAGCACGCTCACCGAGCGCGGCGCGGCGTCCACGCTCGACGCGCTCAGCGCCGGCGCGAGCGACTACGTCTGCAAGCCCTCCAACATGGGCAGCGTGCCGGAGGCGGTCGAGGCCGTGCGCAGCCAGCTGATCCCGAAGATCAAGGCGCTGTGCCCGGGCGCCCTCGGGCCCCTGCGCCCGGCGCCGCTGCGGCCCGCCGTGCCGATCCGGTCCGCTCCCGGCCGCCCGGCTGCCTCCGGACCGGTGCAGGTGCTCGCGATCGGCTCGTCCACCGGCGGACCGGACGCGCTCACCGCGCTGCTGCCGAGCCTGCCCGCGGACCTCGCGGTCCCGGTCGTCATCACCCAGCACATGCCGCCGGTCTTCACCCGCCTGTTCGCCCAGCGCCTGGACGGCAAGTGCCCGCTGCGGGTCAAGGAGGCCGAGAACGGCGACCGGGTGGCCCCCGGGGTGGTCCTCATCGCCCCCGGTGACCGGCACCTGACGCTCAAGCAGTCCGGCGACGGCGTGCGGGTGCAGCTGTCCGACGCGCCCGCCGAGAACTTCTGCCGCCCCGCGGTCGACGTCATGTTCCGCTCGGCCAGCGCGACGTACGGCGCCGGCGTCCTCGCCGCCGTGCTCACCGGCATGGGCTCCGACGGGGCCCGCGGCGCCGAGGTGGTGCGCCGCGCGGGCGGCGAGGTCCTCGCGCAGGACCAGGCCAGCTCGGTCGTCTGGGGCATGCCCGGGGCCGTCGTCGCGGCCGGCCAGGCCGACCACGTGCTGCCGCTGAGCCGGATCGCCGGCGAGCTGCTGCAGGGCGTCTCGCGCCGCCGTGCCCTGACCCGCACCGGAGCGCTGACGTGAGCACCCTCGCCGCGTCGGAGTTCGACTGGGTCTGCCGACTGGTGCGGCGCCGCTCGGCGATCGTGCTGGAGCCCGGCAAGGAGTACCTCGTGGAGTCGCGGCTGCTGCCGGTCGCGCGCTCGTCGGGGGAGACCAGCGTCGCCGCGCTCGTGGCCCGGCTCAAGCGCGAGCCGGAGGGCCGGCTGTCCGACGCCGTCATCGACGCGATGACCACGAACGAGACGTCCTTCTTCCGCGACCAGCACCCCTTCGACGCGCTGTCCCGGCACGTCCTGCCGGAGCTGCTGCGCAAGCGGGCGACGGAGCGGCGCCTGAGCATCTGGTGCAGCGCGGCGAGCGCCGGCCAGGAGCCGTACACGATCGCGATGCTCGTGCAGGAGGCCCTGCGCACGTCCCCGGGCACCACCGCGTCCCTGCTCGCGACCGACATCTCCGAGCAGATGCTCGCGAGGACCCGGGCCGGGCGCTACAGCCAGCTCGAGGTCAACCGCGGCCTCCCCATCGGGATGCTCGTCAAGTGGTTCGACAAGGTCGGCACCGAGTGGCAGGTCAAGCAGGAGCTGCGCTCGATGGTGCAGACCCGGCTGGTCAACCTGGCCGTGCCCCTGCCCGTGCTGGGCCAGCACGACGTGGTCTTCCTGCGCAACGTCCTCATCTACTTCGACACCGCCACCAAGCGGCAGGTGCTCGAGCGCGTCCGACGCGTGCTCCGCCCCGACGGCTACCTGTTCCTGGGCGGCGCGGAGACCACCCTCAACCTCGACGGCGCGTGGGAGCGCGTCGTCCTCGACCGCGCCACGGTCTACCGACCCCGTGGCTGAGAGGCAGCACCCATGACCGTGCTCGACAGCTCCACCACGGACGTCACCGGGGACCAGGTGGTCTCCATCGCGCAGGACGTCTGGGAGAGCTTCCTGTCCCTGACGCTGCTGCCGCACCCGCTCGGCGACGCCGCGCCGGACGTGTCCGGGCCCACCCTGACCGGCTGCGTGTCGGTGTCCGGCTCCTGGGCGGGGTCGGTCTTCGTGCAGTGCGGCGCCGAGCAGGCGCGCGAGGCGGCCGAGGCGATGTTCGGCGCCGAGCCCGGCGGCCTGTCCGACGACGAGGTCTCCGACGCGTTCGGCGAGCTCACGAACATGATCGGCGGCAACGTGAAGTCGCTGCTGCCGGCCCCCAGCCAGCTCTCGCTGCCCTCCGTGGCCGCGGGGGACTCCTACACGGTCCGGGTCCCCGGCGCCGTGCTGCTCAGCCGGTCGGCGCTCACCTGCGGCACCGGGACCCTCACCATCTGCGTCTGGAAGGCGACCTGACCATGAAGATCCTCATCGTCGACGACAGCAAGGCCATGCGGATGATCGTCACCCGCACCCTGCGCCAGGCCGGCTTCGCCGACCACACAGTCCTGGAGGGCTGTGACGGCGCCGAGGGGCTCGCCCTCGCCGCCAGCGAGCAGCCCGACCTGGTCCTGTCGGACTGGAACATGCCCAACGTCAACGGCATCGAGTTCCTGCGCGCGCTGCGCGAGCGCGGGGACGACGTCCGCTTCGGCTTCGTCACCTCGGAGTCGACGGACGCGATGCGCGAGACGGCCAGCGAGGCCGGCGCGCTGTTCCTCATCGCCAAGCCGTTCACCGCCGACACGTTCGCCGCCTCGCTGTCCGGCGTGCTGGTGGCATGAGCGCGCCGTCGACGGCGCTGTCCGACCTGCCCAGCGGCGGCGAGGTCGGGGAGCTGCTCGAGGGCCTGCTCGACCGCGGCGTCACCGCGGTCGAGGAGGCCGTCCCGGTCCTGCTCGGCCGGGACGTGCGCACGGTGGCGACGTACGCCGACGACACCGGCGCCGTCCGCGCGGTGGTCCTGCTGGACCTCGCGCTGAGCGCCGTGCTCGGGGCGGCGCTGGCCCTCGTCCCGCCGCCGAAGGTCCTGGCGGCGCTGGAGGAGGGCGTCGTCCCGGCCGACCTGGCGGACAACACCCACGAGGTCCTCAACATCGGCGCGTCGCTGTTCAACTGCGGCGACGTCCACCTCAAGCTCCGCGACGTCGCCGTCGCGCCGCAGCCGGTGGACGACGCGACGGTGGCCTTCCTGCGCCGCCCGTCGCGGCGGGGCGACCGGCGGGTCGACGTGCCGGGGTACGGCACCGGCGTCCTCGCGGTCGTGCTCGACCACTGACCGGCAGCCGGTCCTCCTGACCGGCCGGTCCGGCAGGCGGTTGCCGCACTCCGTGCCGCGGCGCCTACGCTCTGTCCCGACCCGACCAGGAGGACCGGCGTGCCCGTGCTCGACCTCGTCGCGCGGCCCGAGGCCGTGCCGCGCACCCGTGGGCTGGTGCGCGAGGTGCTCGACGGCTGGGGCGAGGCGGCGCTGCGCGACGACGTCGACCTCGTGCTCAGCGAGCTGCTCGCCAACGCCGTGCTGCACGCCCCCGGGCCGGCCCGGGTCGTCGTCGAGCGGGACACGGCCGGCGTCCGGCTCGAGGTGCGCGACACCAGCCCCGTGCCGCCGCTGCGCCGGATCAGCGGCCGCTCGGCGACCACCGGTCGCGGGCTCAACCTCGTCAACGCGCTGTGCTCGAGCTGGGGCGTGTCGGAGCGGGGCGACGGCGAGCCCGGCAAGAGCGTGTGGTGCGTCGTCGGCGGGGTCGAGCAGGAGCTGCCCGACGTCGACCTCGACGTCGACGCCCTGCTCGCAGCGTTCGACGACGACGAGGACGACGAGCCGACCGCGGCCGAGGTCCGCCTCGGCGCGGCGCCCGTCCTGCTGCTGCTCGAGGCCAAGGACCAGCTCGACGGCGTGCTGCGCGAGCTGGCCCTGGCCGAGGCGGCCGGCGACCTCCCGCAGGACGTCGTCGAGGCGGTGTCGGCGGCCACCCGGCGCTTCGCCCCGGCCCGCATCCAGCTGCGGGCGCTGCTGACCGGCGCCGTCGCCGGCGGGCAGGACCGCGTGGAGCTCGTGTTCCGGCTGCCCACCGGTCTGGCCGAGGCGGGGGAGGCGTACCTGCAGGCGCTGCGGACGGCGGACACCTTCGCCCGGGACCGGCGCATGCTCAGCCTGGAGTCGCCGATCGAGCACCGCGTGCTCCGGGAGTGGTACGTCGAGGGCCTCGTCGCGGGCCTGCGCGCGGTCGCGCAGGGCGGGACGCCGGCCCGGTGGGAGGGGTTCGAGCAGCGCCTGCTGCGCGAGCTGCACGTCCTGGACGAGCGCCACCGGCAGGCCCAGCTGGGCGCCCAGCTGCAGCGGGTCACGGCCCTGCTGGCCGCGGCGGAGACGGTCCAGCAGATCGCCGACACCGCCGTCAACGAGGGCGTGCTCGCCCTGGGGGCGTCCGGAGGCACGCTCAACCGGGTCGAGGACAGCACCACCGTGCCGGTCACCGAGGCGGGTGAGGACGCCGGGCTCGCCGCGCGCTACCACGCGGTCCCGGCGCAGGACCGGCACGTCGGCCCGAGCACGCAGGCCCTGCGCACCCGCCAGCCGGTGTGGGTGGAGGGGCGCGAGGAGGTCGACAGCCGCTTCCCGCTCCTGCGCGCGCTGCAGCCGGGCGTCGTGTCGGTCGCCGCGCTGCCGCTGCTCGTCGCCGGCTCGGCGCTGGGGGTCCTGCGGCTGTCCTGGTCGGCGCCGCACGCCTTCTCCGACACCGAGCGCGACTTCCTCGACGGGCTGGCGGTGCAGACCGCGCAGGCGGTCGCGCGGGCCGACGCCCTGCAGCGGCTGCGCGACCTGCGCGACGAGCTCGACCGGTTGGTGCGCTCCACCGGCGAGATCCGCAGCACCGACCTCGGCGTGCTCCGGAGCCTGTACGCCGACGCGCCCGTCGGCATCGCGGTGTTCGACGCCGACCGGCGCTACCTGCGCGTCAACGAGGTCGTCGCCGCGGCGAACGGCGTGCCGGCGGCCGACCACGTGGGCCGGACGGTCGCCGGGGTGAGCCCGCACGCGCGGGCCGAGGACCTGGCCCGCTTCGACGCGCTGCTCGACCGCGTCCTGGTCGGCGCCGAGCCGCTGGAGGAGGAGCTCGACCTGCGCCGGCACGGCGGCCCGGTCTGGCGGACCTCGTGGTTCCCGGTGGTCGACGCGCGGGACCGGGTCGAGGCGGCCGTCGTGCTCACCGTCGACATCACGGGCCAGCGGCGCGCCGAGCAGCGCACCCGCGCCCTCGCCCTGCTCGGCGACCGGCTCGGCAGCGACCGCACGCCCGAGGCCGTCCTGGAGGCCGTGGTCGACGCGGTCGTCCCCGAGCTCGCCGACTGGGCGGTGGTCCACCTGCGCGACGCGCGTGGCCGGGTCACCTGTCCCGTGGTGCGCCACCCGGACCCGCAGCGGGAGGACCTGCTGCGGCGCACCCTCGGGCGCTTCCCCGTGCGGGCCGGCCAGCCGTTCGGCGCCGGCCGGGTGCTGCAGACCGGCCGCACGGAGCGGCTGCCCCCCGTCGACGACGCGCTGGTGGCCCGCCTCGGCGTCCAGGACACTGCGATGGCCGCCGCCGTGCTCGAGGTGGGGGCGGGCGCCGGCGCCGTCGTCCCGCTGGTCGCCGGTGGCCTGGTGCTCGGCGCCCTGTCGGTGTCGCGCCAGCGGGCGGAGGGGCTGTCGGTCGAGGACCTCGCCGTCGTGGAGGACGTCGGCCGCCGCGCCGGCGTGGCCCTGGAGGGGGTGCGGGCGCGCGCCACGACCACCCGCCTCGAGATCGCGCTGGACGCCGCCGGCGTCGGCTCGTTCGACTGGGACGTGCGCAGCGGGGCGCTGGCCTGGGACGAGCGGATGTACCGGCTGTTCGACCTCGACCCCTCGACCGAGCTGACCCTGGAGGGGTACCTCGCGCGCCTGCACCCCGACGACGTCGAGCGGGTGCTCGCGGTGCTCGAGCAGACCGTCGCCGACGTCGGCGAGCTGGAGCTGCTCTACCGGGTGCGGACGCCGGACGCTTCCGAGCGGTGGCTGGAGGCGCGCGGACGCGCCCTGCCGGGGCCGGACGGCACCGCGCAGCGCGTGGTCGGCACCGCGGTCGACGTCACCGACCGGCAGGAGGGCAGCGCCCGGGCCGAGCGCACGCTCGAGCTGATGGCCGACGCCTTCTTCTCGCTGGACCGCTCCTGGCGCTTCACCTACGTCAACCGCGAGGCCGAGCGGCTGCTCGGGCAGCCCCGCGAGGTGCTGCTCGGGCGCGACTACTGGGAGTGCTTCCCCGGCGCCGTCGGCGGGCCGTTCGAGGAGCGCTACCGACGCGCGGTCAGGACGGGGGAGCCCGCGCGCTTCGAGGAGTGGTCCGCGCCGCTCGAGCGCCTGTTCGAGGTGCGGGCCCACCCGGCCCGCGAGGGCCTGTCGGTCTACTTCTCCGACGTCACCGGCCGCCGCGAGACCGCCCGGCAGCGCGACCGCGCCCTGGAGCGGCTGAGCCTGCTCAACGAGGTCGGCGCCGCCCTGACGGCCACGCTCGACGTGGACGAGGGCCTGTCGCGGCTGGCCGGCCTGCTGGTGCCTGCCCTCGCCGACCTGGTCACCGTCGACCTCAGTGACGACGGCGACGTCCGCGGGGCGCGCTCGGTCGTCACCGTCGCCTCCGACCCGCGCAAGGCCGAGGGCATGCTGCGCGCGGAGCAGCTGCTGGCGCGCCGCCACAACCCGGGCAGCGCCGTCCACCAGGTGCTGCACGGCGCGGCGCTGGTCCACGTCGAGGTGACCCCGGAGCACCTGGCGCGGGTGGTCGCCGACCCCGAGCAGCGCGCGGTGTACGAGCAGCTGCAGGTCCGCCAGGTCGTGGTCGTCCCGCTCGTCGCCCGGGGCCGGGTGTTCGGGGCGCTGAGCCTGATCCGGACCGGGGACGAGGTCGACCCGTTCACCGCGGACGACCTCGCCCTCGCGCAGGACGTCGGCCAGCGCGCCGGCCTCATGGTCGACAACGCCGCGCAGTACACCGCGCAGCGCATGGTCGCCGAGGGCCTGCAGCGCAGCCTGCTGCCCGAGCTGCCCCAGGTGGCCGGGCTCGCCATCGGGGCGGCGTACGAGCCGTCGAGCAGCGCCGCGCTCGTCGGCGGCGACTGGTACGACGCGTTCGTGCTGCCGGGCGGCGGGGTCGGGCTGGTCATCGGCGACGTGATGGGCCACGACCTCGCGGCGGCCGCCGCGATGGGGCAGCTGCGCTCGGTGCTGCGGACCTGCGCGGCGTACGGCGACCCGCCCGCGCTCGTGCTGGACCGGCTGGACCACCTGGTCACGTCGTTCGCGATGGCCGACCTCGCGACCGTCGTCTACGCGCAGGTGGACCGGCACGCCGACGGCAGCGCCGTGCTGTCGTGGGCCAACGCCGGCCACCCGCCGCCCCTGCTGCTGCGCCCCGACGGCTCGTGCGCCTGGCTCGACGACGGGAGCTCCATCATGATCGGCGCCGCGGTCGGCCAGGTGCGCGAGTCCGCCGAGCAAGCGCTGGAGCCGGGCTCGACGGTGCTGATGTTCACCGACGGGCTCGTGGAGCGCCGGGGACGCGACCTCGACGCGCAGCTCGAGGACCTGGCGGCCACGGTCGCGCGCCTGGCCGGCGAGGTGGACGGGCCGGGCGACCTGTGCCGCCGCCTGCTCGCGAGCGTCCGGCGCGACGCCGACACCGACGACGCGGCGGCGATCGCGGTCACGCTCGTCTGACCCGTCGCATGGCAGGGTGGCGGCATGACGGACGAGGTGCGCGTGGTCGCGGTCCTGCAGGCCCTGGCGGGCTCCGGCGCGGAGGTGCTGGCCCTGTGGCCGTCGCTGTCCGCGCAGGTGCGCGCCGAACAGGGGTGCCTGGCGTACGACCTCCACCGGGTCGCCGGCGACGCCGACCGGTTCGTCGTCCTCGAGCGCTGGGCCTCGCTCGCGACCCTGGCCGCGCACGGCCAGTCACCGCACATGCAGGAGTTCGGGGCCCGGGCGAGCGGGCTGCTGTCCGCCCCGCCGGAGGTCATCGTGCTCGAGGACGTGCCCGCCGCCTGACGGCGACCGGCCCGGCATGAGCGAGCGCAAGCCGCGGGGCGTCTCCTTCGAGACGTGGGTCGAGCGGCAGGTGCGGGAGGCCCGCGAGCGCGGGGCCTTCGACGACCTGCCCGGCGCCGGCAAGCCGCTGCCCCGGACGAGCGACGACGCGCTCGCGTGGGTGCGGGAGAAGGCCCGCCGCGAGGACCTGCCGGTCGCGGCCATGCTGCCGCCGTCGCTCGCCGTCGCCCGCGAGGTCGAGGACCTGCCCGCGCGGCTGGCCCGCGAGCGCTCCGAGGCCCGGGTGCGCGCGGTCGTGGAGGACCTCGACGCCCGCATCGACGCCGCCCGGCGCGGCCCGCAGACCGGCCCGCCGGTGCGCACCGCCCGGCTCGACGTGGAGTCCGAGGTCGCCGCCTGGCGCGCCGCGCTCCCGCCGCCGCCCGCGCCCGCGGCCCCGGCTCCCGCCCCGGCGCGGCGCCGCTGGTGGCGCCGCTGAGCGTCAGACCCGGTCGAGGGCGACGTGCGGCAGCGCCGGCAGGTGCACCGCGACGGCGTCGCCGGGCGCGACCGGGCCGCCGTGCACGACGACCGCCATCACGCCGGCCCGGCGGACCAGGGCGCCGTCCTCGCCCCGGTGCACCACGCGGCGCAGCAGGCCCGGCCGGAACGCGTCGATCTGCGCGCAGGGGTTGCGCAGCCCGGTCACCTCGACGACGGCGACGGCGCCGAGGTGCAGCCGGGCGCCGCGGGGGAGGCCGAGCAGGTCGAGCCCGCGCGTCAGGACGTTCTCGCCCAGCGCGCCCGGCGCCACGTCGACGCCCTCCTCGCGGAGCTCGTCGAGCAGCTCGGCCGCGATCAGGTGGACCTGGCGCAGGTTCGGCGCGGTCGGGTCGGCCCGGACGCGCGAGCGGTGCTGCACGGTCGTGCCGGCATGCGCGTCGCCCTCGACGCCGACCCCCTCGACGAGCCGGACGCCAGCGCGCACCGGCTTGCTGAACCGGTGCTCGCCGTCCGCCGCGACGGCCACGACGCTGGGCACCGGCCGGCCGGCCGCGGCGTCGTCGCCGCGGCGCTCGCGCGGCTGTGCCCCGTACGGGTCGTGCTCGCCCTCGACCTGCTGCGGTGCCACGTGCTGCCCCTCCTCGGTGCTGCTGATGGTGCGCCCGACACTGCCAGGCGTCGTCGCCGCGCCCGGCCACCTCCGCCGTCGACCCGCCGCGTACGTCGCCCGCCCGGTGCCCCGGCGCTCACCCGCGACGGGCCAGCACCCAGCGCGTGCCCCGGCCCGACGCGTCCAGCCCCGCGTCGAGCACGCCCAGCCCGGCCGCCGACAGGAGCCGGTCGAGCTCCTCGACGGGACGGTGGACGAACGTGCGGGTCGCCCCGGGGGAGAAGCAGACCGGCTCGCGCGTCGTGCCGCGTCCCACGGCGAAGGTCAGCGCCGCGCTGCCGCCCGGGCGCAGCACCCGCACGGCCTCGGCCAGCGCGGCCGGCAGGTCGTCGACGTGCAGCAGGGCGTGCAGCGACCACACCGCGTCGACCGCGCCGGTGCGCAGCGGCAGCGCCTCCAGGCGCGCCTGGACCAGCCGGCCCGGGACGCGTGCGCGGGCGAGCCGCAGCATGCCCGCCGACAGGTCGACGCCGACGACGCGCAGCCCGCTCCGGTGAAGCGCCGGGCCTCCACGCCGTGCCCGCAGCCCAGGTCGGCCACCACGTCGCCCGCCCCCAGCCGCCGGCCCAGCCGCTCGTGCAGGGCGTCGGCCCACGGCGCGGCGGGGTGCGCGAGCTTGCGCTGCTCGTACGCGCCGGCGATGGCGTCGTACGCGGTCACCGGGCCGCCCCGACGACCGCCCAGGCCCCGGACCGCTCGCGCAGCACCAGCGTCGCCGCCCGTGCGAGCAGGAAGGCGCCCCAGCACCACCACAGCGCGACGAGTCCGCCGCCGGTGGCCAGCACGAGCGCGGCCAGGGGCAGCTGCACCAGCAGCGTCAGCACCCCGGCGGCCGCCAGGTAGCGGCCGTCGCCGGCGCCGATGAGGACGCCGTCGAGCACGAACACCACGCCCGACAGGGGGCAGAGCAGCGCGACCACGGCCAGCACGGCGCCGAGCTGGGCGTGCACCGCCGGGTCGGGCGTGAACAGCGGGACGTACAGCGGGCGCAGCACCAGCAGCAGCAGCCCCAGCCCCGCTCCGGACCACGCGCCCCAGCGGACGAGGTGGCGGGTGACCGCGCGGGCGCCGTCCGCGTCGCCGGCGCCCAGCCGCGAGCCGACGAGCGCCTGCGCGGCGATCGCCAGGGCGTCGAGGGCGAGCGCGAGCAGGCTCCAGATCGCGAGGGCGACCTGCGAGCTGGCCAGCTCGACCCCGCCGAGCCGGGCGGCCACGACGGTCAGCGACAGCACCGCGACCCGCAGGGTGAGCGTGCGCACGAGCAGCGGCACCCCGGCCGAGCCGGCCGCCCGCACCCCGGCGAGGTCCGGTGACGTGGGCGCACCCGACCGGGTCGCGGAGCGCAGGACGAGACCGGCGAGCGTGCCCCCGGCGACCAGCTGCACCAGGGAGGTGCCCGCCGCCGACCCCGCGGTGCCCAGGTCGAGCCCGTGGACGAGCAGCACGTTGAGCGGCGCGTTCACGACCGCGGCGACGACCGCGACCCGCAGCGGGGTGACGGTGTCCTGCAGCCCCCGCAGCACCCCCGACGCCGCCAGCACCAGCAGCATCCCGGGCAGGCCGGGCAGCGACCAGCGCAGGTAGGCCAGGGCGTGCGGCCGGGCGGCGTCCGGCGTGCCGAGCAGGTCCAGCAGCGCCGGGCCGGCAGCGAGGCCGGCCAGCGCGAGGACGGCCCCGAGCGCGAGGGCGAGCCACAGGCCGTCGACCCCGCGGCCGAGCGCGGCGCGCAGGTCGCCCGCACCCGCCGCCCGGGCCACCGACGCGGTCGTGCCGTACGCCAGGAAGACGCACAGCCCGACCGCGGTGAGCAGCACGGCGGAGGCGGCGCCCACGCCGGCGAGGGCGTCGGTCCCGAGGCGGCCGACGACGACCTGGTCGACGAGCAGGAACAGCGGCTCGGCGACGAGGGCCCCCAGCGCCGGCACCGCCAGCCGCAGGACCTCGCGGTCCAGCGCCCTGGTCGCCACACGTCCTCCTCCGCGCCCGACCGCACCGCGCCCTCGGGTCGTGACGCTACGACGTGCCGCGGACGACGAGCCCCGTCGCGCCGTCCGCCGTCCCCGGTCCGGGGCTCAGGCGGCCCGCGGCCACGCGTGCCGTTGCCGGCGCCGGCGCCGCACGGCCCACGCGACGCAGCCGCCCCCCGCCAGGCCGAGGGCGCCGCCGACCACGAGGAAGGCGGTGCCCATGACCGCGTCCTCGTCGCTGCCGGGCACCCGGGCGTACGTCGGGTCGTCGGGGTGGTGCTCGACGTCGACCTGCTCGCCGAGCCGCGGGTGCTCGCCGTACCAGGTGACCTCCGCCCGTCGCTGGCCGCTGCCCCACGGGTAGGTCACCTCGACCACGTCGTACGTCGGGTCGACCGCGACCACCGTGCCGCGGACGGGCACCGCGCCCCGGTCCATCTCCCGCTGCAGGAGCAGGCCTGAGGCACCGAGCGCGGCCGCGAGCAGGCCCAGCACGAGCAGGAGGGCGGCCAGCACCCACGGCAGCGCCGGCGAGCGGGAGGGCGTCGGGGGCTCCGGTGCCCAGGCGGCCCACGCCGCCTGCGCGGGAGGACCCGGCCGGGCCGCCCACACGTCGGCCTCGGTCGGGGCGGTTGGGCCGTCCACGGCGTTCTCCTGCACACAGCAGGACCTCGGCACCGCGGGCCGGTGAGTTGACCGTCCGGGTGGCTTCCCGGGAGGCGGGCCTGCCTACCGTGGCCGGGTGCCGCGCCTGCTCCACGTCGTGACCCACCCGGAGGTCGAGGTGGACCCGGGCGTGCCGGTGCCCGAGTGGCGGCTGTCGCACCAGGGTCGGCGGCGGGTGCGGGCGCTGCTCGACGAGCCCTGGGTGCCGTCGCTGCGCCACGTGCTGTCGAGCAGCGAGCGCAAGGCGCGCGAGACCGCGGAGCCGCTCGCCCGGGCCGTCGGGGTGGCGGTCCAGGTCGACCCGGACCTCGGGGAGAACGACCGGTCCGCGACCGGCTTCGTCCCGCCGCAGGAGTTCGAGGCGCTGGCGGACGCGTTCTTCGCCGAGCCCTCGGTGAGCGTCCGGGGCTGGGAGACGGCCGACGCGGCGCAGGCGCGGGTCACCGCGGCTGCGCGGCGCGGGCTGGAGCGCTGCCGCGAGGGAGACGTCGCCGTCGTGTGCCACGGCGCGGTCGGGACCCTGCTGTGGTGCGCGCTGCGCGGCGTGCCGATCGACCGGCGGCACGACCAGCCGGGGCAGGGCAGCCACTACCCGGTCGACCTCGCGACGCTGCGACCCCTGTCCGGCTGGCGCCGCCTGCCCGGCTGACTACTCGCCGGTCGTGCCGTCCACCAGCTCGCGGACGACGTCGAGGTGACCGGCGTGCCGGGCGTACTCCTGGAGCAGGTGCAGCAGCACCCGCTCCAGCGTCGCCGGCGGCTCGCCCTCCCAGCGCTCCCCGGGCTGCCCGACGTCGCTGAGCGCGTGCGACTCCACGACCCGCCGCGTCGTCGCGGCCTGCCGCTCCAGGTCGCGGACGAGCTCGGCCAGGCCCGTACCCGGGTCGACGTGCCAGCGCCCGTCCTGCTGGTCGCCCCAGGGCTCGGCGACCGGCTCGCCCTCGAAGCCCCACACCAGCCACCGCCGCTCGACGTGCACGAGGTGCTGGAGCAGCTCCAGCGGGGTCCAGCCCGACGGCAGGCGGCTGCGGCGCAGCTCCTCCTCGGCCAGGCCGTCGAGCTTGTCCAGCACCACGGCCCGGAAGTGCTCCAGGTAGCCGAGCAGCACCTCGCTCGGGGACGAGCGCGGGACCATGGGGGACAGCAGCGGCAGGCTCACGGGGTGCTCCAGGACGGCGTCGGCGGCGAACGGCCCCCACCCTGCCCCGGCGGAGCAGCCGGGGCCACGACGGTCATACGGGCCGGCGCCCGGTCAGCCGGTGGACCAGCTGCCGGTCGAGCTCGACCGACCCGTCGTCGTCCCGCAGGACGACGACGGCGACCCGCGCGGTCCGTACTGTCGCCGGGTGGACCAGCGCCCCCTGCTCGAGCGGCTGCGGCAGCACCCGGGCGCGGTCGACGCCGCCCTCGCTGCCGTGCTGCTGCTCGTGGTCCTCGAGTCGTCGCTGCGCGACACGGGAGGCGGCCGACGGTGGGCCCTCGCCGCTGTCGTCTGCCTGCTCGTGGTCCCCCTGGCGTGGCGGCGCCGCGCTCCGGTGCCCGCGGCTGCGGCGGTGCTCGCCGGCGGGCTGGCCGAGCTGGTCGTCAGCGAGTGGTTCCTGCCGGCGAACGTCGGCGTCGTGGTCATGGTCCACGCGCTGGCGGCCCACGGGCCGGACTGGTCGCGCCGCGCCGGGCTCGTGCTCGGGCTGCTCGGCGCCGTCCTGGCCGCGCTGCGCTACTTCGGGCCGGCCGGCGGCGTCGAGAGCGCCGTGCTCGTCACGGGGTCGATCAGCGTGCTGGTGCTGGCCGCCTGGACCCTCGGGGACCAGCGCCGCCGCCGGCTGCAGCAGCTGACCGACCTGCACGAGCGGGCGCGGCTGCTCGAGCTCGAGCGCGACCAGGAGGTGCAGCTGGCCGCCGCCGGCGAGCGCGCCCGCATCGCCCGGGAGATGCACGACGTCGTCGCGCACTCGCTGTCGGTCGTCATCGCGCAGGCCGACGGCGGGCGCTACGCCGCCGCCGCGGACCCCGCTGCCGCCGGCAACGCCCTCGAGACGATCGCCGCGACCGGCCGTCAGGCGCTCGCCGACATGCGCGGCCTGCTCGGCGTGCTGCGGGACGGCTCCGCCGCCGACCACGCGCCGCAGCCCGACGTCGCCGCCGTCCCCGGCCTCGTCGACGACGTCCGCACGACCGGCCTGGACGTCGACCTGATCGTCGAGGGCGTGCCGCGGCCGCTGCCGGCCGGCACCGAGCTGACCGCCTACCGGATCGTGCAGGAGTCGCTGACCAACGTGCTGAAGCACGCCGGCCCGGCCTGCCGCACCTGGGTCCGGCTGCACTGGCGCGAGGACGCGCTCGAGGTGTCGGTGGTCGACGACGGCCGCGGGGCCGGTGTCCCGGAGTCCGACGGCAGGGGACAGGGGATCGCCGGCATGCGCGAGCGGGCCCGGCTGCGCAGCGGGTCCCTGGAGGCCGGCCCCCGGCACGCCGGTGGCTTCGGCGTCCGCGCCGTCCTGCCCTACCCGACCGGCGGGCGCGGCAGGTGAGCGAGCCGGTCCGCGTCGTGCTCGTCGACGACCAGCAGATGGTGCGCGCAGGCCTGCGGATGGTCGTCGACTCCCAGGCCGACCTGACCGTCGTGGGGGAGGCCGGGGACGGCGCCGCGGCGGTCGCCCTGCTGCGGAGCACGCCGGCCGACGTCGTGCTCATGGACGTGCGGATGCCCGGCACCGACGGCCTCGAGGCGACCCGGCAGGTCACCGCGCTGTCCACGCCGCCCCGGGTCGTGGTGCTGACGACCTTCGACCTGGACGAGTACGTGGTGGCGGCCATCGGCGCGGGAGCGAGCGGCTTCCTGCTCAAGGACGCCCCGCCCGAGGAGCTGCTGGCCGCGGTGCGCACGGTGCACGCCGGTGACTCGGTCATCGCCGCGAGCTCGACGCGGCGGCTGCTGCAGCACGTGGCGCCGATGCTGCGCGCGCTCCCCGTCGGCCCCGACCCGGCCGCCGCGCTGACGCCCCGCGAGCGCGAGGTGCTCGTGCAGATGGCGTACGGCGCGACCAACGGCGAGATCGCGCAGCGGCTGTTCGTCAGCGAGACGACCGTGAAGACCCACGTGGGCCGGGTGCTGGCCAAGACCGGCTCGCGCGACCGGGTGCAGGCCGTGGTGCTGGCGTTCCGCACCGGCCTGGTGCAGCCCGCCGACCTGCTGCGCGACGCCCCGGGCTGACCGGTCAGGTCCTCCCACGGGAGGACGACGGGTCCCCCTGGCGCAGCAGCGCCGCGGGCGGGAGACGGTCCCCGGCGACGACGCGCTGCGCGGCCCGGGACGGCAGCGTGGGAGGTGCCCGCTCCCCGCTACCCGGAGGTCACGTGACCGCGCCCGCACCCACCCCGAGCCCCACCCGTACGGCCGAGCACGCCGTGTCCGCCGAGGGCCTGCACAAGACCTACGGCGCCGGCGAGACCGCCGTGCACGCGCTGGCCGGGGTCGACGTCGGCTTCACCCGCGGCAGCTTCCACGCGATCATGGGCCCGTCCGGCTCCGGGAAGTCGACGCTGATGCACTGCCTGGCCGGCCTCGACACCGCCACCGCCGGCCGGGTGTGGCTCGGCGACAGCGAGCTCACCGCCCTCGGCGACGAGCAGCTCACCCGGCTGCGCCGCCAGCGGATCGGCTTCGTCTTCCAGGCCTTCAACCTGCTGCCGGTCCTGGACGCCCGCGCCAACATCGTCCTGCCGCTGGAGCTGGCCGGCCGCCGGCCGGACTCGGTCGAGCTCGCCGCCGTGGTCGCGCGGCTGGGCCTGGCCGACCGGCTGGGCCACCGTCCGCACGAGCTCTCCGGCGGGCAGCAGCAGCGCGTCGCCGTCGCCCGCGCGCTGCTCCCGCACCCCGACGTCGTGTTCGCCGACGAGCCCACCGGCAACCTCGACTCGCGCAGCGGCGCCGAGGTGCTGGCCCTGCTGCGCAGCAGCGTCCGCGAGACCGGCCAGACGGTGGTCATGGTGACGCACGACCCCACCGCGGCGGCGTACGCCGACCGCGTGGTGCTGCTCGCGGACGGCCGGCTGGCCGGCGAGCTGCACGACCCGACCGCCGACTCCGTCGTCGACGCGCTCCGCGGTCTGGGGGCCTGACCTCGTGCGCACCGTCGTCCTCGCCCAGCTCCGGTCCTCCGCGTCGCGGCTGATCGCCACCATCCTCGCGATCGTTCTCGCCGTGGCCTTCGTCGTGGCCACGCTCGTGCTCGGCTCCACGTCGCGCGCCACCGTGCTGCGGGCCGTCGGCGCGCAGTACGTCGGGACCGACGTCGTCGTCAGCGCCACCGGCGGGCGGCCGCTGGACGCCGCCGCCCTGCGCGGGCTGCCCGGCGTCGGCGCCGTCGCGCCCTCGCTGACCACCGCGGTGCAGGCGCTGCTCCCGGACCGCTCGGCGTCCCAGTACGTGCAGGTCGACGCCGTCGCCGCCGCACCGGCCCTGCAGTGGCAGCGGATGACCAGCGGGGCGCTGCCGACCCGGCCGGGCGAGCTGGCGGTCGCCGCGGGTGCGCAGGCCGAGGTCGGCGACACCGTCCCGGTCACCACGTACGGCGAGGACGGGGCCGCGACGACGTCGCAGACCACCGTGGTGGGCGTGGTCGACCTGCGCGGTGACCCCGCCGCCGTCAGCGTCGCCCGCGCGTTCGCCGCGCCGGAGCAGGTGCGCACCTGGGGCAGCGTCGCCGCGGAGGAGCTGCGCGTCGCCGCGACCCCGGGGACAGCACCCGCCGACCTGGCCGGCGACGTCAGCCGTGCGCTCGGGCCGGAGGTGACCGTGCGCACCGGCGAGCAGGCCGCCGAGGCGCAGGTGGCGACGTACACCGGCGACGCGAGCGTGCTCACCAGCCTGCTGCTCGTCTTCGCCACGGTTGCCGTCCTGGTGGCCGGCCTGGTCATCGCCAACACCTTCGCGGTGCTGCTGGCGCAGCACACCCGCGAGCTCGCGCTGCTGCGCTGCGTCGGGGCCACGCCGCGGCAGGTGCGCCGCAGCGTGCTCGCCGAGGCGCTGGTGACCGGCCTCGGCGCCTCGGTGCTCGGCATGCTCGCCGGCATCGGCCTGGCCGCCGCGGTGTCCGGGCTGGTGGGCAGCGACTCGCCCGTCCCCCTGGAGGGGGTGGCGGTCCCGCCGTACGTGGTCCTGCTCGGGCTCGCCGTCGGCACCGGCGTCACCGTCGTCGCGGCACTCGGGCCGGCTCGCGCCGCGACCCGCGTCGCGCCGCTCGCCGCGCTGCGCCCTGCCGACGCGGCGCCGCTGCGCTCCCGCACCGGGGCGCGGCGGCTCGCGCTCGCGCTGCTGCTGCTCCTGCCGGGGGTGGCGCTGCTCGTGGTCGGTGTGGGCCGCGCCGAGCTGCTGATGTCCCTGCCCGGTGGCGTCCTGAGCTTCCTCGGCGTGCTGCTGCTGGCCCAGCGCGCCGTGCCCGCGGTCGTCGCGGTCGCCGGGCGCCTCGCCGGTCGCGTCGGGGGCGTCCCGGCCCGGCTGGCCGCGGGCAACGCGCTGCGGCAGCCCCGCCGCACCGCCGCGACCGCGACGGCGCTGATCATCGGCGTCACGCTGACGACCAGCATCGTCGTCGCCGCCGCCAGCACCCGCGCGACCGTGAGCGCCGAGCTCACCGCGCAGTACCCCACCGACGTCGTCGTCGCGGCCTTCGACGCGCTGCCGCCGGAGCTGCTCGGACGCCTGGAGTCCGTGGACGGCGTCACCGCCGGCCTGGCCGTGCGGTCGGCGGAGCTGCCCGGGCCGGACGGGGAGCCGGTGACGGTCGAGGGCGTCGACGAGGCGGCCGCCCGGGCCGTGCTGCGCTCGCAGCGCGAGACGCCGCTGCCCCGGGAGGGGGAGGTCGTCGTGCCGGCCGCGCTGGCCGGCCAGTGGTCCCTGGCGCCCGACGCGCCGGTGACGGTCGCGGGCCGCCGGTACACCGGCGTGCCGGGACAGGACGGCTACGCGCTGCAGGTCACCACGGGCGAGCTGTCCCGGCTCGCCCCGTCCGCCGAGGTCACGCAGGTCTGGCTGCGCCTCGACGACGGCGCCGACGCGCGCGCCGCCGTCGGCGCGGTGTCCGACCTGGTGGCCGCCGCCGTCCCCGACGCGCGGGTCGACGGCCTCGCCGCGGAGCGCGCCGCGGTCGACCAGATCCTCGACGTGCTGCTGCTCGTGGTCACCGGGCTGCTGGCCGTGGCCGTCGTCATCGCCCTCATCGGCGTCGGCAACACCCTCGCCCTGTCGGTCGTCGAGCGTCGGCAGGAGACCGGCCTGCTGCGCGCCGTCGGCCTGACCAGGCGGCAGCTCAAGCAGCTGCTGGCCTGGGAGGCCGGGCTCGTCGCGGGGGTCGCCGCGGTGCTCGGGGTCGCGCTCGGCGGCGCGTACGGCATGGCGGGCACGGCCTCCGCCCTCGGCGGGCAGGCGTCCGTCGTGCTGGCCGTGCCCTGGCTGCAGGTCGTCGCGATCGTCGTCGTCGCGACCGTCGCGGGGCTGCTGGCCTCCGTGCTGCCGGCACGGCGAGCAGCGCGGACCTCGCCCGTCGTCGCGCTGGCCGGCTGAGGGCGGCGGCCCGCGGCCGCCGTGTGCGGAGCGCCCCGAGGGCGCGGGGCTCACGCCCCGCGCCCTCGGGGGCGGGGTCGTACGACTAGCGGACCCTGCGTGGGGCCGGCATGGCACGCGCGGTCTCCCACAGCGGCCAGCCGACGAGCCAGACCACGAGCACCAGGGCGAGGCGGCCGATCCAGGCGGTCAGTGGGGCCGCATCCGTCTGATCGGCGGTCAGCGCGGCGGCACCCAGCAGCAGCGCCGTGCTGAGCGTGGCGGCCAGGCACGCCGAGCCGAACTCCCGCCACTCGCGCCGCACACGGGCCGGCGTGCCGCTGGCGGGCCTGGGCTCGGGCGCTGGCCCCTCGCCGAAGCGGTGGGCGACGCGCACGTCGGCCCAGCGCACCATCGCGCGGCCGAAGGCGGCGGAGAAGCCCAGGTAGACCGCCGCCAGCCCGTGGGCGAACTCCGGCTCGGCTCCTCGGCGCAGGTCCACGACGGTGAAGGCCAGCAGGGCCAGGTCCACCAGCGGCACGCAGACCAGCAGGGCGGCGCCGGCTCGTGGCCGACGCAGCACGTAGCGGGTCAGCAGCCCCGCGACGAGCACGACCCAGAAGCCGATCTCGCAGGCGACGATCGCGGCGACCACCATCGCGGGGCTCCTCGGGGACCGGACCTGCGGGGCAGACGCACGTTCTCGTACGCCTGTGTCAGAAACTTAGCAGTACGACCGTGCTACAACAAGGCGTGCCCCGGATCGTGGACCACGCCGCGCGCCGGCAGGAGTTGGCCGAGGCGCTGTGGCGGGTGGTGCGTCGCGACGGGCTCGCCGCGGTGTCGGTGCGCACCGTGGCCCTGGAGGCCGGTACGTCGCCGGGTTCGCTGCGGCACTACTTCGCCACGCAGGACGAGCTGCTGGGCTTCGCGCTCGCGAGCGTCGTCGACCGCGCCACGGCACGCATCGCACCGCTGATGAAGGCGCCTCCCAGCCCCGCCGGGGTCGAGCGCGTCCTGGAGGAGTTCCTGCCGCTGGACGAGGAGCGCCGGGAGGAGGTCGAGGTGTACCTGGCCTTCGCTCTGCGCGCGCTCGTCGACCCAGCGCTGCGCCGCCTGCGCGACTCGGCGGAGGAGCAGTCGCGCGTGGTGGTGCACCGCTGCGCACAGGTGCTCGCGGACACCGCCTCGCTCGGGACCGGGCGCTCGGTCGACGACGAGGGGCTGCTGCTGTGGCACCTGATCGACGGGCTGGCCCTGCACGGCACCCTGTGGCCCGACCGCTACCCGCCCGCGGCGCTCCGGGCGGTGCTGCGGGCGCACCTGGACCAACTCAGCGTGCCGCTCGCCCGCTGACCGCAGGGCCGCGCCGCCATCCCCACAGGTCGTGCGAGAGGTGGCGCGCCACGTGTCGTCGCCGGACAGGGTGGACGTACCGGGGGGCGGGTCCCGCGCGCGGGTCGGTGGCGGGGCGTGGCTAGGGAACCGGCCTGAGCACCGGCAGCAGGACCTCGTCGACGAGGCGTTCGTGCGCGTCGACGGCGGGGGGGTGCCCGTCGAGCAGCGTCCGGGTGAGGAGCTGGCCGAAGGCGAGCTCGATGACGAGGCCGGCGGTCTCGGCCCGGACCTCCTCGCCGCGGGCCCGGGCCTGGGCGTACAGCGCCTGGCCGACCGTCGCCGACCGCCGGCGGACCTGGTCCGCGATCAAGGTGCGCACCGCGCTGTCGCTGCGCGCAGCTCCGAGCAGCGTGACGACGGAGGGGCCGGGGCCCTCGGCCAGGGCCTCGGCGGTGTCGGCGACGGCCTCCAGCAGGTCCTGCCGCAGGTCACCGGTGTCCGGGGCCGGTGGCTGCTCCTGCTCCGTGTGGCGGCGGACGGCGTCCGAGACCAGAGCGGCCTTGTCCGGCCACTTGCGGTAGATGGTGGCCTTGGAGGCTCGCGCCCGGGCCGCGACCGCGTCGCAGGTCAGGCGCTCGAAGCCCACCTCCGACAGCAGCTCCAGCGTCGCGGCCAGGATCGCTTGCTCCCGCGCCACCCCCCGGAGAGCGGACCGGGACCCCGCACCCACGCTCTGCTCGGCTGTCACGCGCACCTCCAGGGTTCTGTACTGTACGGTTTCGTACAGAACTTTACCGCAGTCGCCCGGTCACGACCGACCGGGCCCGGTGCCGTCACCCAAGGAGACCTCCTCGTGGACGAGCAGATCGAGCGCCTCACCCTCGCCGTGCCCGAGGCGGACCTGGACGACCTCCGGCGGCGGTTGGCCGCGGTGCGGTGGCCGGCGGGACGGACCGTCACCGACAGCAGCCAGGGGCCGACCGAGGACAAGATCCGCGCCCTGACCGAGCACTGGGCCAGCACCTACGACTGGCGGCGCGTGGAGGCCGAGCTCAACGGCTGGGGGCAGTACCGGACCACCATCGACGGCCTGGCCATCGACTTCCTGCACATCCGCTCCCCGGAGCCCGACGCGCTCGCGCTGGTGCTGACCCACGGCTGGCCCGGCTCGGTCCTGGAGTTCCGACGGATGATCGGGCCGCTCACCGACCCGGAAGCTCACGGCGGAGACCCCCGCCAGGCCTTCCACCTCGTCGTCCCGACCCTGCCCGGCTTCGGGTTCTCCGCCAAGCCGGCCGAGACCGGCTGGGGCATCCCGCGCATCGCCAGGGCCTGGGTCACGCTGATGGACCGGCTCGGTCACCAGCGCTGGGGGGCCCAGGGGGGCGACTTCGGCGCGGCCGTGACCGACGAGATCGCCAAGCTCGCCCCGCCCGGCCTGGTCGGGACGCACCTGAACTTCGCGGGCTTCCAGCCCGCCCCCGACGAGTTCGCCGACGCCACGGATGCCGAGCGGGAGGGCTTCGCCAGCACGATGAACTTCTACGACGAGCACTCCGGCTACTGGAAGGAGCAGGCCACCCGCCCACAGACCATCGGCTACTCCCTGGCCGACTCGCCGGTCGGCCAGGCCGCCTGGATCTACACGATGTTCCAGGACCTGTCCGGGACCCCCGGCGACGCCGAGGCCTCCTTCAGCCTCGACGACATCCTCGACGACATCATGTTGTACTGGCTGCCGAACTCCGCCGCCTCCTCCGCGCGGCTGTACTGGGAGATGGCCCACAGCGGCTGGAGCCCGCCCGCCACCATCGAGGACCCCCTCACGCTGCCCGTCGGCTTCACGATGCCGCCGCACGAGCGCACCCGTCGCTCCCTGCGCCAGCTCACGAGGCGCTACAGCAACATCGTCTTCCACTCCGAGCCCGCCGCCGGCGGCCACTTCTTCGCCCTCGAGCAGCCCGACGTCCTGACCGACGACCTGCGCAGCACCTTCGCCGGCCTCCGTCACTGAGCCGGCAGGCGGTCCGACCGGCTGTCGACCGCACGTGCCTGCGGACCAGGCAGGTGCCGTGTGGCGGTGCCGCCGCCGTCGAAGGACGGGCTGACGGCGTGCGCGCCAACGCCTGCAGGGCGGATCGTCGCGTCTCGGTCCTCAGCCGCCGCGAGCAGCAACGGTCGATGGCCGCCAGTGGCGCCGGCCGGGACGTTCACCCGCCGTTCAGCGGAGCGGCGCCGCCGTCGGGCAGTCTGCAGCCACTGACCGGACGTCGAAGGATGAGCACCATGGATCGCCGCCGCTTCCTGCGGGTGGCAGGGGCAGGCGCCGGGACACTGGTCGTCGCCTCGTCGCTGCCTGCCGCCGCCGCACCGCCCAGCAAGCCCTACTTCCAGCACGGCCTGGCCTCCGGCGACCCGCTGCCCGACCGCGTGGTGCTGTGGACCCGCGTGTCGCCGACCGCGGCGTCCTTCCCCGGGTCGGGCGCCGGCCCGGCCGTCGACGTGCGCTGGCAGGTGTCCACCGACCCGGCGTTCCGCAAGGTGGTGTCCTCCGGGACGGCGTCGACCGGCCCGCACGTCGATCACACCGTCAAGGTGGACGCCGCCGGGCTGGCGCCCGCCACGTGGTACTGGTACCGGTTCGTCCTCGATGGTGTGCGCTCAGCGGTCGGCCGGACACGGACGGCCCCGGCGGTCGACTCGGTCGTGGCCGGGCTGCGGCTCGGGGTGGTCTCGTGCGCGAACTACGAAGGTGGCTTCTTCTCGCCCTACCGACACCTGGCGGCCCGCACGGACCTGCACGCCGTCCTGCACCTGGGTGACTACCTGTACGAGTACGCGCCGGGGGAGTACGGGCCCGGACCGGCCATCGGGCGTACGCACCAGCCGGCGCGCGAGATGGTGAGCCTCGCCGACTACCGACAGCGGCACGCGCTGTACAAGACCGACGCCGACCTGCAGTCGCTGCACGCGAGCGTGCCGTTCATCGTGACGTGGGACGACCACGAGACGACGAACGACGCGTGGGCGAACGGCGCGGAGAACCACTCGAGCGCCACCGAGGGGACGTACGCCGCGCGCAAGTCGGCGGCGCGCCGCGCCTACGGCGAGTGGATGCCGATCCGCACGCCGGACGCCACCAGGATCTACCGGCGTCTGCAGTTCGGCCGCCTCGCCGACCTGACCATGCTCGACCTGCGGCAGTACCGCTCGCAGCAGGTCGACGCGGCGACCGCCGGCGCCGTCGACGACCCGTCCCGGACGATCACCGGACGGGCGCAGATGGACTTCCTCAAGGCCGGACTCGTCGGCAGCAGCGCGCAGTGGAAGCTGGTCGGCAACCCGGAGATGATCACGCCGGTGGTGTTCCCGCCGCTGCCGGCCGCGGTCGGCCGGCCGCTCGCCGACGTCACCGGGCTGCTCCCGCCCGACGGGGTGCCGTACAACTACGACCAGTGGGACGGCTACACCGCCGATCGCCGCGAGCTGCTCACCCACCTGGACGACCGACGGGTGCAGGACACCGTCTTCCTCACCGGGGACATCCACTCCACCTGGGCCTGCGACGTGCCGCTCGAGGCCGGCACGTACCCGGTCTCGCCGTCGGTCGCGACCGAGCTGGTGTGCACCTCGGTGACCAGCGACAACCTGAACGAGATCACCGGCTCGCCGCCCCGGACGACCTCCGTGGCCGTCGAGGCCGGCATCCGCGGGGCGAACCGGCACATCAAGAGCCTCGAGTTCGACAGCCACGGCTACTCCGTGCTGGACGTGCGCCCCGACCGGCTGCAGATGGACTGGTACTACGTGTCCGACCGGACCGACCCTGCGGCCACGTCCCGCTTCGCCTCGGCCTTCACGGTCCAGGCCGGCACCCAGCGCGTCACCCCCGCGACCTCACCCGTCTCCTGACTCTGCTGCGAGGACTTCCCGTGACCCAGCTCGACCGCCGCCGCTTCCTCGTCGGCGCCGCCGGCGCCGGCTTCATCGTCGCCGCCGGACCGCTCGTCGGCCCCGCGGCCGCCGCACCGAAGGCCGCCGCGCCGAGGCCCGCCAGCCGCACACGGGTCTACGTGCTCGTCGTCGACGGCTGCAGCCCGGGCGAGATCACCCGGGTGCTGATGCCGAACCTGTCGGCGCTGCGCGAGGCCGGCACGAACTACCCGGCGGCGCAGTCCATGCCCGTCATGGAGACGATCCCCAACCACGTCATGATGATGACCGGCGTGCGCCCGGACCGGTCCGGCGTCCCTGCCAACTCGGTGTACGACCGGACCGAGCGGGTGGTGCGGACGCTCGACCGACCCTCCGACCTGCGCTTCCCCACGGTGCTCGAGGGCCTGCGCGACCGGGGGCTGACCACCGGCACGGTCCTGTCGAAGGAGTACCTGTTCGGCATCTTCGGCAGCCGAGCGACCTACCGCTGGGAGCCGACGCCGATCGTGCCGGTCAGCGGCCACGCGCCGGACACCTTCACCACCGACGCGCTGATCGCCATGGTCGACGGTCCGGACCCCGATCTCGTCTTCGCCAACTTCGGCAACATCGACCGCTACGGCCACACCGACCCGACCGGGCCGGCCGGCGTCGACGCGGTGCGCACGGCAGCGCTGGTCGAGGCGGACCTGCAGATCGGCCGCTTCCTCACCCACCTGCGCACGACGGGGAAGTGGTCGTCGTCGATCGTCTTCGTCCTGGCCGACCACTCGATGGACTGGTCCCTGCCGGTCGGTGCCATCACGCTGAGCCGCGTCTTCGCCGCCGACCCGCTGCTGGCCGGCAACGTCGCGATCGGGCAGAACGGCGGCGCCGAGCTGCTGACCTGGACCGGCCCCGAGGCAGCGAGGTCCGCGGGCATCGCCCAGATGCGGACGCTGGCCTCCGCCCAGCCGGGGGTCCTGAGCGTGCACGAGCCGGCGGAGTTCCGCCTCGGCAGCAACGCCGGCGACCTGCTCTGCTACGCCCGGGCGGGCTGGCGCTTCTCCGACACGACCGAGCTGTCGAACCCCCTGCCGGGCAACCACGGGCACCCGACGACGCTGCCGATCCCGTTCTTCGTCAGCGGCGGCTCCGACCGCGTCCGTCGCGGCGTCACGTCCGCCGCCCCCGCACGCACGATCGACATCGCCCCCACCGTCGCGCAGCTGTTCGGGCTGTCCGCGCCCGCCGGCGGCTACGACGGCACGGCCCGTGCTGACGCCTTCACCACCACCAAGCCGCGCTCGAAGGGCTAGCTCCTCGAGGCCGTCACGGCGGCGGCTGTCGCTCGGCTGCCGGGTGAGGGAGCAGGAAGGCGTGGGGAGCAGGACGTGCCTGGTCAGGTGCAGCGGCTCGAGGTGGACGGCGTGCCGGTCTTCTGGCGGCCGGGCCCGGAGCCGCTGGCGGCGGGGTTGTGCTTCGGCGTGGGCCGCCGGGACGAGGACTTCGCCTCCGGCGGGCTGACCCACCTGGTGGAGCACCTGGTCCTGGGCGAGCTGCCCCGCAGCCCCCTGGACCGCAACGCGTCGGTCGACGCCTCGGTCACCGAGTTCACCGCGACGGGCCGGCCGGAGGCGGTCGGGGCCTTCCTGCGCGAGGTCTGCCGGCTGCTGGCGGACCTGCCCACCGGTCGGCTGGCGGTCGAGGTCAAGGTGCTGGCGGCGGAGGAGGCGCAGTCCGGCAGCGACCTGTTCGGGGCGTTGCTCGTCACGCGGTACGGCGCCACCGGCGTCGGCCTCATGGGCATGCGGCACCCCCGTCTGCAGGACCTGTCGGCCGGCGAGGTGCGGGCGCACGCGGCGCGGTGGTTCGTCCGCGAGCGGGCCGCGCTGTGGCTGACCGGCCCGCCGCCCGAGGGCCTCGCGCTGCCCCTGCCCTCCGGCACGGCCGCCCCTCGGCCGGCGCAGCGCCGGGTGCGGCTGCCGCTGCCCGCCGTGCTGCGCTACCCGGTCGCGGACGTCGCGCTGTCGTGGGAGGGCGACGAGCACGGCGAGGCCCTGCGGGCGGGGCTGCGGGTGCTGCGCGAGCGGTGCGAGCGCGAGCTGCGCCACGACGGCGGGCACAGCTACGACGTCGACCTGGAGACCACGTCCATCGAGGGCACCGCGTGTCACGCGGCGCTGATCGCCGACGCCGCCCCGGCACAGGTCCCGGTCGTCGCACGGCGGCTCTACGAGGCGTTCGGGCACCTGGCGGCCGACGGGCCGACGGCGGTGGAGCTCGCCGAGGACCTGGACTGGTGCCGCGAGCACACCGAGGACCCGCGCTCGGTGCAGAGCGCGGTGGCGGAGGCCGCCCGGGCGCACCTAGCGGGCAGCCCCGTGCGCGACGACGGGGCACGGCTGGAACGGGTGGCCGCGCTGCGCCCGCAGGACGTGGCCCGAGCCCTGCAGGCGGCGCTGCCGTCGCTGCTCCTGCTGGTGCCGGAGGACGCGCCGGACCTGGAGGGCGTCCCGTTGCCTGACCTGCCGGAGGGCAACGACGTCCAGGTCAGCGGGCGCGAGCACAAGCCACGCCTGTTCTCCGGCGCCCCCCGGGGCACCCGGCTGGTGTCGGGACAGGAGGGGACGTCGCTGCGGCGCGGCGACGGGGGGAGCCTCACGGTCCGCTACGACGACTGTGTCGCCGTGGGGGTCGACCCGGACGACCCTTCGCGCCTCGAGCTCGTCGGCGCGGACGGCCTCACCCTGGCTCTCTGGGCAGGGGACTGGAAGGACGGCGACACCGCGCTCGAGCTGGCCAGGCGAGCGACTGCGGACCTCCCGCGCTACGCGATCGCCGCCGACCCGCAGGACTGAGCGACCGTGTGTCGGCGAGTCCTCAGTGCGTGCCCCCGTCCGGCCGCGACGTCCGTCCCACCGGCCCCACCGCGTCGGAGGTAGGTGATCGCGGCGCCAGCGTGACGACGTGCCGCACGGCCGCTGGGTCAGGTGTGGGTGCGCACCGGCCGGTGCTGCGCCGCGCCCGCGAGAGCCCCGTCCCGCCACGGGCCCTGCCTGGCTCGGCACGCACTGCACGTGGGTGCCGAGCCAGGCAGGTGGCCTGCCGCCGGTCGCGGCCCGCGCTACAACGACGCGAGCAGGCTCCGCATCTCGGTGACCTCGGCCGCCTGGTCCTCGGCGATGTCGGTCGCGAGCTGGCGGGCAGGCCCGTACGTGCCGTCGCGGAGCTCACCCTCGGAGGCCTCGACCGCGCCCTCGTGGTGCGCGATCATGCCCTGGAGGTAGAGACGGGCCGCGTCGTCGCCCTCGGCCTGCATGAGCGCGGACAGGTCGGCCTCGCTCATCATCCCGCCGTGCATCCCGGAGTGCGCGCCGGTGTGGGCGACGTCGTCGGTGGGCTGCCCGAGGTCGGTGAGCATCGCGTCCATCTGCTCGATCTCGGGGCCCTGCGCGGCCTTGATCCGCCGGGCGATCGCAGCGACCGCGGCCGGCGGGTCAGCGGCCAGCACCGTGTCGCTCATCTCGACGGCCTGCTGGTGGTGCGGCTTCATGCCGGTCAGGAAGCCGATGTCGGCGTCGTTCGCGGGCCCGGCGGCCGGGGCCGGGGCGGCGGGCGCACCGCTGTGGCCGTTGCCGTGGGCCTCCGACGTGGCCGGCTGGGGAGCGGGCGCAGAAGCAGGTGTGGTGCCGGTGGCGACGTCGTTGCTGCCGCAGGCGGTGAGGGTCAGGGCGGCCGCGAACGCGGCGGTCGTGACGGTCAGGTAGCGCTTGTTCATGGTCGTGGGACTCCTGGTCTGAGGGCGTGCGGACGGGACCGTTCGGCGTGGGCGCGGTCAGGTGCGCCAGGCCTTCCGGCTCACGTCCGGCTGACGCAGAGGTCCTTGACCGGGTCGGGAGTGACGAGGGACAGGTCCCTGAGCACCGGTACGCGGGCAGCACGCGCCGGAGCCGGCAGGTGCGGGCCCGCTCGCCGGCGGGCGGCGGCCGCGAGGAGCGCGACGGCGCTGGCGCAGGTGAGGACCGCCAGGCACAGTGCGGCGACGTCGGGTGCGCAGTGGCCGTCGCAGGCGGGGTCGGGTCGGCCCGTGACAGCTGCCCCGTCACCGTGGCCGGCGCCGGTGCCGTACGCGACGTCCACCCGGTCTGAGGTGCTGCTGGCCGGGCCGTGCTCGGCGTGGCCGTGCCGGTGCGGTGGCGCGACGCCCGCCGGGTGCACGTCCGCGACGGGCGCGACGACGCCGGCGGCCGCGTGGTGGTGGGTGCTGGCCAGTCCGTGCATCGCGAGGAGCCCGAGCAGGACGGCGAGCAGCCCGAGCAGCCGGGCGGCGGAGCTGCCGTACCCGTGCCGCCGCGTCCTGGCCATGCTGCTCAAGGTAGGTCGCCTCACCGGGTGTCGCCGGTCGCAGCGCTGGTGGCGCCCGTGCATCTGGTGGCCGGCGTGCGACGGCGCGCTGGTCCTGCGGACCACCTGCCAGGGCGCCGCCGGCCCTCACCGGTCGCGCAGCCCGTCGGGCAGTGCAGCGTGGCGGACGCGGCAAGCCGGGTGAGGGCCCTGCCGTCCTGAGGGGCAGCGGGCGCGCCGTGGTCCGTGCAGGCCTCCCGCAGCCGGTCCCACACAGTACCCCCGGGGGGTACGACCTCAGGCGCGTGCGCCGTCCGGTGCTTCCCTGCTGCCGTGGCACTCGAGGCTCCTGCTACGTGGCGCGGCGGTGGGTGAGGAGCAGGCGGAGGGCGAGGACGGCAAGGCTCCAGACCCCGATCTGGAGCAGGATCGCGGGTGCGCGGGGCACGAACCAGTCGTTCGACGTGACCGTGCTGCCGGCCGGCGGGTAGGTGGCGCGCACGGCGGCGTCCAGTCGCGGTACGAGCGCGGTGACGAGGCTGTGGTCGGCCAGGCCGACGACCGCGACCAGGACGGGCGCCGAGACGAGCACGAGCACCGGCGCACTGCCCGTGCCGGCCACGGCGCGGGCCGCGAACGCCCCGATGGCCACGCCGGCAAGAGCTGTCGTCCCGGCGAGGGCCGCTCCGGCGAGCAGCACGGCGACAGGGAGCCCGTCCGCGTCGGCCCGCAGCAGGGCGACGGCTGCGCACAGCAGCGCGACGGGCGCCACGACCGCGTACGCCGCGACCAGGCCGGCGATCGTCCCCCGCCCGGCGCCGCCCACGGCCAGCGCGGACAGCATGACCTGGTCGTCGGGTTCGGCGTCGAGGACCTGCCGGGCGATCCAGGCCAGGACCGGCAGCGCGAGGCTCACCGCGGTGACCACCAGCACCGCGGCCGGCTGCCGGCCGCCGCCGAGCCCGATCAGCTGCAGCACGACCAGCGCCACGAGCGGGGCCAGCAGGACCCGGGCCGACAGCGCGCCCCGCAGCCGGAAGCCGACCAGCGCCAGGACCCTCATCGCACGCGTGGCGCCAGGCCGCGCCGCCGGAGCTCGCTGAGCACCTCCGGGGCCAGCTCCGCGGCCAGCTCGACCTCCACCGTGACGCGGCGTCCCACGCCGACCGGCGACTGCCGCACCGGCACCTCGGCGACGGTCCCGCCCTCGACGTGCCAGCGCAGCTCCGGGGCCAGGGCCGCCACCTGCTGCTGGTGGTCCGCCACGGCGACCGACCCTCCGGTCTGCACCACCTGGCGGACGAGCTCGGGCACGGCGTCCCGGGCGGCCGCGTCGAGACCGGACCAGGGCTCGTCGAGGACGAGCAGCCCTGGCGGGACGAGCAGCGCCTGTGCCAGTCCGACCTTCTGCGCGCTCCCCTTGGACAGCTGCGTGAGCGGGACTCCGAGCAGCGGGCCGAGCCCGAGCCGCTCGGCCTCCCGCTGGACCGCGCGGTCCGCGTCGGCGGCCAGTCCGCGCACGCGCGCCTGCGCCCGCAGGTACTCGCCGGTGGACATCGCCTGCGTCACGGGGAAGCGCTCCGGCGCCCAGCCGACGACGCGGGGCCGGCCCAGCACCCGGCCGGCGCCCGGTGCCAGGACACCCGCCAGCACCCGCAGCAGCGAGGACTTGCCGGCGCCGTTGCGGCCGGTCACCTCGGCCAGCGCCCCGGCGGGCAGCGTCAACGTGACCTGCTCCAGCACCCACGGGGCCCGTCGTCCGTAGCGCACGCCGAGGCCCACCACGTCCATGGACCAACCCTGCCTCAGGCTCGACCTCGTCGGCGTGAGGTGGGACCAGCCCGTCGGCGTGGCAGACCTCCCGACCCGTTCGCCCGGGCCGAGCCGGCACCAGCGACCTCAGCGGGCCGACAGCCTCGTCAGGGCGGGCTGGTCGACGGCGGACTGCCCTGGGACAGGGCGCGCAGCCCGGCCCGTGTCGCGGACGTGCCTCGCGTGACGTCGTCCATGACCACGGGTCGTGCGACAGGTGCTCCCGCTGCGGCGGAGGCGGGCGGGGGAGTGTCTCGGGGACGATCGTCCTTGGACCAGGTCGTGACCAGTGCCGGGTTCAAGGTCGCCGCCACCGACGGAGGACCGTGCCGACCATGAACACCAGGACGGACTGGACGACCGCCGCCGCGAGGCAGGCACGCAGCGACGGCTGCAGTTCGGACCGGTAGGTGCCGGCGTCGAACGGGCCGTCGGGGTAGTCGGAGATGGGGCCCAGGTAGCTCCCGGGCCATGCGGCGGCGCGGGCCAACCCGAGCGGGCTGAACGTGTCCGTGTAGGCGCCCCTGGCGAGCTTGGCCACTTCGCTGCTGTAGTTGAGGTGGATGACGGCCAAGACCAGGGCCAGGTACGCAGCAGCGACGGCTGCTCCGAAGATCAAGGGCCCGCGCCAGCGCCCGCTGCTTCTCATGGGTGCCATCTCGGCGCTCGGCAGCCGAGGGTGAAGGGCAGAACTGCTCAGCCGTCTGGCGTGCTGAGGCTGCCGGCCTGCCGGGCCATCGTCCACGGTGCGGGCAGATCATGTCTGGTGCCCCAACGTCCTGCGGGACGCCGAGTCAGCCCCGGAGGGCGACTCCCTGGGAGGTCGTGGCCAGCGGTCCTCGCCGATGCCCGGTGCTCACCGGAGGGTGGGCAGGAGCATGCAGAAGATGGTCGCGTCGGCGGCGACGTGGGCGAGGTAGGGCGCCAGCACGCCCCGGGTGCGCCAGCGCATCACGCCCAGCAGCAGCCCCCAGGTGCCGGCCATGATCGCGCCGATGATCCCGGTGGGCACGCCGACGACGTGCAGGAGGCCGAAGGCGATGGCCTGGACGACGACGGCGACCACCGGTCCGCCCACCCGTTGCAGGGCCGTCTGCAGCACGCCCCGGAAGATCGCCTCCTCCACGGCCGCGTTCATCAGGGAGAAGACCGCGCCGGCCAGGACGAGCAGCCACAGCGGACGACCGGTCGCGGCCTCGACGTAGGCCTGAGGCAGCTGGCCGTCGAGCAGGCGCTGCCAGGCCACCAGAGCTGCAGCGGTCACGACGACCGTGATCACCATCAGCCACGGCAGCTCCGGGGTGAGCCTGCCGCGGCGCAACCAGGACCACCACAGCGGACCGCGTGCTGACCGGCTGGCCACCCACCACGCCACGAGCACCGCCACCGCCCCTGGCAGCGGCCACAGTCCGAGGACGTCAACGGCGACCGCTGCGTACAGCAGCACCGTCATCACCACGGCGTCCACGGCCGCACCGCAGCCCGAGCGTCTGGACAACAGCAGCAGGACCACGAGGACCAGAACGGCTGCCACAGCCGTCTCGAGAGACGCGAGAGCGAGCAGGACGGCACCGGTCAACAGCGTCGCCACCACCGTCACCCACCGGCCGCAGGACCGTCGCACCCGCTGGCCCGTCGGGGGCGGCGAGCCGGCTCCCGCAGCGTCCATGCCGGGATCCTGCCGGACTCAGTCCGGCTCCCGGTGCACGGGCTGGGAGGTCCTGAGACGGCCCGACGGAGACGGCGGTGGGATGCCCCCGGTCGGCCGCACGTGTGCACACTGGCGTCGTGAGCGCCCAGGACGTCGACCCCGCGGGACCCGCTGCGCCCCTGCCGGGCCGGGCGCCGCATGCCGTCGACTCCACGCCCCGACTGTCGCTGCCACCGGCGCTGCAGACATGGCTGCGTGATCGCTCCGGGCAGGCAGTGGCACTGGCCCTCCTGGACGTGGTCGACCTGCGGGGCGTCAACAGCGCAGAAGGACACGATGTCGGCGACCGCGTCCTGTCGGACGTCGCCGTCCGGCTGCGGCTCGCCCAGCCGGAAGGCCCGGTCGTCCGCTGGCAGGGCGACATGTTCATCGTGGGACGGCCAGCGGGCGACGTGGGCTCCCGGGTGCGCCTCGGCGACGTGTGCCGCGAGGCGACGGTCGGGCTCGAGACACCAGGCGGCCGGCGCGTCCTGGTCAGTGTCGGCAGCTCGGCAGGCCTGTCCGCAGAACTCGTGCTGGCGGCCGCGGACAGGGAGCGGCACCGGCACCGCAACACGCTCATGGCGGGGGCCTGATCTCGAGGGCTCGACCTGCCTGATCAGGTCGACCGGTCCTGCGTGCGAGGCACGCCACGCGAACGTGTCCGTTGCTCGCACACGTCGTCTCGACACCATCGTCCACGTGATCTCCGCTCGGTCCTGTCGAGGGGCTCAACGCCGCTCCCTCGAGGTCATGAGCCGAAGGACGTCGACGACCTCCCCCTTCGCCCCGAGCTCGTGAGCAGCGCCGCGGCTGACCCCCTCGCGTCCCACGGACCGAGGCTTGTCGGAACGAGGTCCGCCAGCGGATCAGCTGCCGACACCTCCTCGTATCGCTGGGGGACCTAGCCTCGCCCGGTGCTCGCTGATCTGTGGCCGACGTACCGACTGCGCATCACCATGCCGCGCCTGCAGCTCCGGCTGCCGGACGCCGAGGAGCTGGCCGAGCTTGCGGCGTTGGCCGGCAGAGGCGTGCACCCGCCGTCCGAGCGGCCGTTCCTGACACCGTGGACGGACGGCAGCGCACAGGACCGTGCCGAGTCCGTGCTGCGCGGGCACTGGGGGCAGCTGTCGACGTGGGCTGTGGACGACTGGCGCCTCGGCCTCGGGGTGTTCGCGACGACCGGCGAGCCGCTCGGCATGGTGACGCTGCGAGCCAGGGACTTCCCCGTCGTGCGCGAGGTCAGCACCTCGTCCTGGCTCGGGATGCAGCACCAGGGCCAGGGCCTCGGGACGCAGGCACGGCTCGGCCTGCTGACGCTCGCGTTCGACCACCTGGCCGCCGAGGCGGCCCTGACCGAGGTGTTCCAGGACAACGCCGCGTCGCAGGGCGTGTCACGCACGTTGGGCTACGAGCCCGACGGCATCTCGCGCGACGCTCGCGGGGCCGAGGTCCTCGTGTCGGACCGGCTGCGCCTGCGTCGCGCGGTCTGGCAGGGGCTCACCCACCCGCGCGCACAGGTCGACGGTGCGGAGAGCTGCGCCGCGGTGTTCGGCGCGTCCTGACGGGCCGATGAGCGACGGGTGCGCCGGCTCCCGACCGTGCGACGCGGGTTCCCGCGTCCGACCCTCTGCGTGAGCGCCTGAGCGACGTCACCTGTGCCGTTCCCGTCGACGAACGCCTGACGGGCGCCGTCTCGACACGCCCCCTCGTGTGCTCCGGGGACCGCCTCGTTCCCGCAGCCTGCTCCGCGATCCGCCTGGTCCAGCGCATGCGTACGGTCATCCGATTGAGCCCGGACGGCGTGCGGTGATGGTCAGCGAGGGTGACCGGCCAGCCGGCCTCTCGCGCAGCGCCGTCGGTCGGCCCGTCGCGGTTGCCGGTCACGTCGCGGCGCACCCAGCCCACGAGGACGTCCTTCCCGTTGCCGCGGCCGACGTGATGCCTCGGTGCCGAGCGTGAGCGCGCTCGTCGGCGGGGCCGAGCCGCTGCCGCTGCCGCGCCCGACGGACGGCGACGGCATCCGGTCGCACGGGGCCACGGACACGGCCGATCAGGTCGACGCAGGATCGTCCGGGGGAACCCGCACCGTCCGTCCTGCGTCCGACGGGCATGACGTCGGTCGCGGGGTCGCTGCTGGCCGTCGCCGCGGTCCTCGCCGCTGCGGGGTGCGGCGGGTCCCCGTCGGCGTCCGGTTCCCCGAGCTTCGCCACGATGGCCGGGGTGCTCGGCTGCGCCGACTCCGTCGCCTGGGGCCGGATCACGGCCGCCGAGCCGGTCACCGGCAGGCTGGCGGTGACGGTCGAGGTCGACGAGTGGCTCGTCCCGTCGACCGGCGGCCGGACCCTCACCTTCCCGGCCGACGACCCGGCACGGGAAGTCGGCGCTCCGGAGTGGGAGCCGGGCGGCAGGGTCCTCGTGGTCGTCCCGGGACACGATCCCGCCACCGCCTACGACCCCGCCGAAGGAGAGCGGGCCGTGGAGGTGTGGCGCGACGACGGGTCCCCGCGGCCGTCGAGTGAGCAGTGCGGTCGCTCGTGAGCCCGGAGCAGGCGAGCGGCCCAGGACCCGCGAAGCCCTTGAGCTGACGCCGCGCGGACGTCAGCAGCCCTCTGCCGTGGCAAGCACTGCGAGGTGTCGCAGCGAGCTCTCCAGGTGATCGGCACCGAAGGGCGGGAAGTCGAGGACCTCGCGGGCCTGCGCCGTCGCGCCCGACCAGTCGTAGGTCAGACGGACCTGGGTGCCGCCGTCCGCTGTCGGTACGAGGTCGTAGCGCCAGGTCCAGCCGCCGAAGCTCAGACGGCCCTGTGCATCCTTCGTCCCCGTCGCCCAGGAGATCGCGCGGGACGGATCGAGCTCCCGGACCTGGTTGGCCGTCTCGTACCGCCCGTCCGGATGATCGGGGTGGTACATGCCCATGCGGAACACCTGCCCGGACCGCGTGAGTCGGTCGCCGTCGACCGGCTCGCACACCCAGCCCGTGCCGTCGATCGACGCGTGGCAGGCAGGATCAGCGAGCACCGCGAAGACGGCGTCCGCGGGCGCCGGGACGATGGTCGTGACGGAGAGCGCCTCAGCACCCATGGGTCGCCCTTCGGAGAACGTGGTGGTGGGGTCAGCCGGAGCCGGCACGACGGGCTGCCGTGGCGCCTGCTGCGGGAGACGCACGCAGCGGACCGTTCTGATCGGCGACCGAGGACAGGACACCGCCCGCCGGCCGGTCCTCGTGCGTCCCAGCAGCCGGACCCCCACCGGACGCGGTGCCACCGGCCGCTCCGGGCCGCCCACCAGGTGCTCGAGTGCCCCGCCTCACTGACCGTGCTTGCCCCGCTCCGGTCGTCAGGGGCGAGCGGGTACGTGGGCGCCGGCGTGCCCGAGCAGCAGACGGCTGGAGAGCTCGCGGCTCACCACCGATCGGGCGACGGCGGTCAGTCGCAGGTCGTGGTCGCGGGCGTAGCGGCGCAGCACCCGGAACGCCCCGAGCATGTCCAGCTGGCCCTGCTGCGCGACGACCCCCTTGGCCTGGTCCAGGACGACGCGGCTGCTCAGTGCGGTCTGCAGCTATTCGTCGAGCAGTCGGTGGTCGGAGGAGGTGCGGTCCTGCACGAGAGCGACGCTGGCGACGTCGGCGAGGGCCTGGCCCAGGCTCAGGTCGTCGGCGTCCAGGGCGCCCACCTCGGCGCCGAACAGCCCGAGGGTGCCGAGCCTGGCTCCGAGCAGCCGCAGGGGCAGGGCGTGGACGCTGGCGAACCCGGCCTGCCGGGCGTGCGGGACGAACAACGGCCAGCGGTCGGCCTCCTGTGACAGGTCCGGGATGCTCACCGGCGCGCCGGCCAGGTAGCTGTCGCGGCAGGGGCCCTCGTCGCGCTGGACCTGGAACGCCTCCAGCTCGCGGGTCTGCTCCGACGAGGCGGCCATCACGTGCAGGACCCCCCGCGTGTCGGCGAGCAGCAGCCCCGCGGAGGCGACCTCGAGCAGCCGGGCGCAGATCTCGGTCAGGTCGGTCAGCAGGTCCACCACGTCCGCGCCGTCCGCCAGCCGGCTGGTGAGCGAGACGAACGCCCGGGTCACCTCGCCCTCGCTGCGACTCACCGTGCCGGCCCCGTCGCGCCGACGTCCTGCCGGTCCCGGCGACCCCGCGGCACCGGACGCTCCCGCGGCCAGGGGACCTGTCCGGCGGTCAGCTCTCCCGCGGTCGGACCCGGTCCCTCGTCCTCGTGCAGCAGCACCTCGGCCTGCTCGACCACGCCGCCGGTGGAGGCCGCTCCGGCGCGCCGGCCGTGCTCGTCGATCAGCGTCACGTCGCGCCCACCCCGCCCGGCACCACCTGGACCGCCGGCGAGGTTCCCAGGTGCAGCGCAGTGCCCACCGTCTCCCGCGACAGCAGCACGCCGGACGTCCGGGCGCACACCGCAGCCAGCTCGTCCGCCAGCGGCAGGTCCTGCTCCATCGCGGATGCTCCCCTTGGGCCCTGACCGGGTAGGACGGGGGCGGGACGGTGGCGTGGTCCCGCCACCGGGCGGTGCTGCCCGGTCGTGTTCGACCGGTAGTGGGCAGAACAGTACAGAATGCAATGACCGCTACCGGACAGAAGTAGGTGGATGGCGCCGGGCCAACGCGTCGACGGTGTGCCCGACGCCCACCGGAACCGGGCCGACCGACGGGACACGACGATGACCACGGCCGTGACGACAGGGGCCGCACGGGGCAACGCGGTGCTCGAGGGTCTCACCGACGACGAGCTCGCAGTGCTGCTCCCGGACCTGGAGCACGTCCCGCTGCCGCTGGGCCGCGTCCTGCACGAGCCGGGCCGACCCGTCGACGCGGTGTACTTCCCGCTGACCGGGGTCGTGTCGATCGTCGCCGAGCTCGGCCTCGACGACGTCGTCGAGGCCGCGACCGTCGGCCGGGAGGGGATGGCCGGGCTGTCGGTGTTCCTCGGCGCGGTCGCCCCCACCGAACGGGCCCTGGTGCAGGTCGCCGGAGCCGCACTGCGCATGCCGACCGCCGGGTTCCTGCATGCCGTGGCGGCCGTCGACGGCCCGCTCACCTCGCGGCTGCGCCGCTACACCCAAGCCATGTTCACCCAGCTCGCGCGCAACGCCGCCTGCAACCGCGTGCACCCCGTCGCCCAGCGCGCCGCCCGCTGGCTGCTGTCCACCGCCGACCGGATGGGCAGCCCCACCTTCGAGCTCACCCAGGAGTTCCTCGGCCACATGCTCGCCGTGCGCCGCCAGTCCGTCAGCGACGCCGCCCAGGCCCTCGCCAGGGACGGCTGCCTCACCTACACCCGCGGCACCGTCACCATCCTGGACCGCGACCGGCTCCACGGCCACGCCTGCGACTGCTACGACGTCATCCGCCGCGCGTTCGACACGCCGCAGCCCAGCGCCTGAGCCGGCGCACGACTCGGCTCCCGGAACGCGACGGCAGGACCTCCGGACCGCCGCACCCTGGGTGGCGGACCACGCCAGCACGCCTGGCGACGAGCGTCGGGCCGGGCCCCGGCAGCGTCGCGTGCACGTGGCGGTCGACCGACGGGAGCGTCGGTGCGACCGACCGGGCTGGCCCCTGCCCGCTCGCGTGGATACTCGGGTCGTGCCTCCCGGTGTGTCAGTGGACCGTGCGGCCCTGGCTCGGGTGGTCGACGACGCCAGCGGACGCTGGACGAGTGCTGCCGCCGACATCGGCTCCTACCTGGCGGCTCAGGTCGCTGACGACAGCCACCGTGAGGTCGTCGGACCGCTGCTCGCCGCCAGCGGGAGCAGCGGCGTCGTCCGGGTGGGCGGTCGGGAGGTGGCGTCCTGGGGTGACCCGCAGGTCCCGGAGATGGCCTTCAGCGTGACGAAGTCGGTCGTGTCCGTCGTCGCCGGGCTGGCCTTCGACGACGGCCTGCTGGTCCCTGACCAGCCCGTTCACCAGGTCATCGACGCTGCGGAGTTCGCCGGCGACCACCACGAGCGCATCGCCTGGCGGCATCTGCTGCAGCAGTCCAGTCAGTGGGAGGGCGAGCTGTGGGGCAAGCCGACCAGCGTCGACGCGCAGAGCTTCCGTGAGGGCACCGAGACGCACGGGACGCCCCCTGGCCAGGGCTGGGCCTACAACGACGTCCGCATGAACCTGCTCGCGTACGCCTTGACGCTCCTGTTCGGGAGGTCGCTCGCGGACGTGCTCCGGGACCGCGTGATGGTGCCTCTGGGGGCCTCCGACCGGTGGTCGTGGCACGGCTACCGCACGAGCACGATCGTGCTCGAGGGGGGGCGACCGGTGGAGGTGGTGTCCGGCGGGGCCCACTGGGGCGGGGGGCTGTTCGTCCCCGCGCGGGACCTCGCGTTGGTCGGGCAGCTGTTCCTGGACCGAGGCACGCACGGCGGGACCCGGCTGCTGAGCGCCGAGTGGATCGAGCAGTCGTGGTCCCCGTGCTCGGTGAAGCCGGAGTACGGCTACCTGTGGTGGCTGAACGACGCCGAGATCCCCTGGCCGGGCGCGCCGTCGACCGGTCGCAGCGCCCGCGGCAACGGGGGACGGCACCTGCTCTGGGTCGACCCCGCGCGAGACCTGGTCATGGCGTCGCACTAGACCGAGGAGCCGCTCGAGCTGATACGGCAGGTCTCCCACACCATCACGCCGTGACCGACCGACGCGGCAGGCGGACGATCAGCGGGACACCGGGTCGCTGGTGGGGGAGCAGGCACTCACCCGCCACGTCTGACGGGTCCGTGAGGCGGAGCGCGGATCAACGTGCTTCGGCGCTGCGACGGGGTCGTGCATGGTGTCCCGCATGACCTCCTTCGTGCAGACCGAACGCCTGGTACTGCGGCGCTTCACCGCGGACGACGCGGACGTGCTGATCGAGCTGGACAGCGACCCGGCGGTGATGCGCTACCTGACCGGTGGCGAGGCGACGGCGGCGGAGCTGGTCCGCGAGCGCGACCTGCCGAGCATCCTCGGTGCGTACGAGAAGTGGGACGGCAGGTTCGGCTTGTTCGCCGCGCACGCCAAGGACAGCAACGCGTTCGTCGGCTGGTTCTGCCTTCGGCCGGAGCCGGGTGGCCCGCAGGACGAGGTCGAACTCGGGTACCGGCTGCGCCGGGAAGCGTGGGGCAGGGGGTACGCCACCGAGGGGTCGCGGGCCTTGCTGGACAAGGCGTTCACCGAACTCGGCGTGCGCTCAGTCTGGGGCGCGACGATGTCGGTGAACCTCCCCTCGCGGAAGGTGATGACCAAGCTCGGGATGACGGTTGCGGACGTCATCCCCACGCCGGAGGACATGCAGATGGTCGAGGGCGCGGAACTCGGTGGCGTGCTGTACCAGTTCGCAAAGGAGCAGTGGGAGCAGCAGTAGCTGGGACGGCAACCGTCGTCCGTTCCTGCAGACGCGCCGCTGCCGGGCGGCGATCTCCCGGAGCAGCCCCCACAGCAGGAACCACAGGTCCCAGACCATCACGTGCCAGCGCAGCGCCGTGGGTCGCTCGGCGGTGGTCCGGAGGCTCCGAGCAGGGCGAGGGCAGCGACGACGAGCAGACCGCCGGTCACCCGGGCCGGCACGCACCCGTCCTCAGGCTCCGGTCGACAGGCAGGAGAGCCCGCCGCTGGTCAGGCAGCTGTGGGTGGTCGACACCGGCCGGGAGCAGGCGGACGTGGACGGTGAGCAGGTCGGTGCCGAGGACACGGACGTTCAGCGCGTTGAGGGCCCGCAGCGGGTGCCAGCGGATGATCTGCCGTTGCCTCCTGAGCGCGTCGTCGTCGGTCAGCACGGTGGCCAGGCCAGGGACCCACACGTAGCGCAGGCCCTGGCGCAGCCGGACGCGCACCCGAGGGTCTGCCTGGATGTTGCGGACGTAGTTCGCCTGGGTGCCGTGCTCGGCGATGATCCACAGCGAGTCGCCCTCGCGGCCGTCGCCGACAGGGGTGCGGCGGAGCTAACCGGACACGCGGCCGCGGGTCTCCAGGATCGTCAGCCCGAGCGGGTTCAGCCCGAGAGCGAGCAGCGCCTTCATCAGGGGGTTGATCGTCCAGCGCTGCAGCGACCGCACGAGGACGACCTTGGCTCGCCGGCTCCGCACCGTGAGGGCGAACAGGGCGAGGTAGATCGCCGTCTGGACGACGGGAGGACCGAGCCCTTGATGCTGATCCACGGCGAACACGACCCACGCGCTGCCCACGCCCAGACCGGTGGCCGCGACGAGACCACGCGGGACGGCCATACGTCTGTATAGGTCCATACGCTCGTATGATGCCTCGCGTGGGTCCTGTGTCAACCCCGGGTGGGGGACGAGCGGCGGTCGTCGACGCTCTGCTGCGCGTCGCCGCCGAGCGCGGCCTGGAGCAGGCCACGGTGCGCGAGGTCGCGTCAGCAGCCGGTGTGGCCATCGGCACGGTGCAGCACTACTTCCCGACCAAGGACGCCCTGCTGGCGGGCGCCTTCGCCGAGGTCGTGCGCCGCGTACGGGAACGCGTCGACTCCGCCCCGCGGGGCCCCGACGTGCGCGAGGACCTGCGAGCCGCCCTGCACCAGCTCCTGCCGCTGGACGGGCGACGCAGGGAGGAGGCCCGCCTCCAGCTCGCCTTCGCCGCGCGAGCCACGACCTCTCCTGCCCTGGCGGACCTGCAGCGCCAGGTCCTGTCGGGAGTGCAGGACGCTCTCAGCGTCGCCTTCGCCCGGGCACGCCCGGCCGACGACGAAGAACGCTGCCGCCTCGCGGCCCAGGCGGCGCTCGCCCTCGTCGACGGACTGGCCCTGCACGCGATCAGCAGCAGCGGCGACGGCGGCTCCGGCAGCCAGGCGCAGGTCGACGCGCTCGACCTGTTCCTCGAGGCGCTCCTGCCTCGCCCCCCGCGCAGCCCCTGACTCGTCACCCGTGCCGCAGGACGTTCCTCCTGCGGCACGTCGTCCGCGACCCGGTGGAGCGGTGAGGCCGGCGGCTCGACACCTGGACGCGGCACGGGCTGATCGCCGCCGTCCTGTGCCTCCCGCGAGACGGGTCAGGCCGACGACTCCGGTTCCAGGCCACGGACATCGCGGTGGCGCCTCCTAGTGTCGCGGGTTGTAAGTCTTCTTGCGGTTGGGTGATGGCCGGGCGTGAGCGATGATGTCGTCGGCGTTCTTGGTCCAGGTGAACGGGTGGGCTCGTTCGTTCCAGCCGTCGATGTAGATCCC